>Ga0209675_1000038_pt1 | contig 250481 bp, 250 predicted proteins | sample AraplaCol_mLB_r2_2_FD_184280 | JGI IMG/M metagenome (GOLD analysis project Ga0209675, IMG submission 184280) | Arabidopsis root microbial communities from North Carolina, USA - plate scrape MF_Col_mLB_r2 (SPAdes) (version 3) | ecosystem: Host-associated > Plants > Roots > Endosphere | place...
GCCATCACTCGTATCTCCACTGCTTGCTCCTGAGTCAACATCAGCAGCCTCACAAAGGCTGCCATCGTGTCCCAGGTGGGTCACTTTTATTTCGGCGCAGTGGGTTAGTTTTACATCGGCGCTAACAACCATGCCTATCGTTGCGGCGGCAATGTAGCGGTAAGTGTGGCTTATTGCTACTTGAGTTATGGCGGTGCGTGGTCAGCTCGGGATTTAATCTATGACCAGATGTGATAGCAAGCAGCAGCGACCTCATTCAAGTAGAGACAAGTCGGTTTCGGCGGGCGGTGTGACCTGATGTGATGCATGCCTATTCCGCGAGCGGAGTTGTGCGGAGTTTTTACATCAGTTCAAAGGGGGACAAGACGCCACTCAACTGATTGGGCTCTTGACTCCTAACTAACCACAACATGGGGGTGTTGTGAGTTGTCTCCGCGGCGAGCAACGGTGCCACTGCGTCACCAGCATCAACGACGAGAGGTGAAATAAGGCTAAGCGCTTGAGGGCGGTCGATCACATGCAAAAGACTGCCCTGATCGTCCAAGGTCTTGCACGCTGCGGAGATTGGCATCGCGAGCAGCAGAGAGGGATCCTCGACACTGCGCAGAAAGCGCGCGATAGCCATTTCGGAGATTAATTGCCAGCGGTTCTCGATATGCGTCGGCAGATATGAGAACGAATGCGTCAGCATCAGTTGACGTGCGCGGGCGATCGGTTGCCAGCTCTCCACAACTATTGGTGACTTGACCATGAAATCTGCGACGCACCTGCGTGACGGCGTGTTCATTAAGGCATCCTCGAGTCCGATGCAAAGTTCAATGGCTGTTGCTGTGACATGCCGAGCATAGGCGCCCGTGTGCATCGCATCATTGCGCGCGTCCTGCACAGCGTCGTAGAGCGCCTCGAATCGGCCAAAGAGGGAAGGGAAGTCATGTGCGAGTTGCTCCAGTGCCGGCCGCTGATGCCAGTAAGGTTCGATCCAGCGTTTGTACTTCCCCATCGCTTGGCGATAGCCGCGCACGCGAATGCCCAATCCTTCGACAGCAAAGCAGATTTCGCCGAAGCCTTCGGCATCGGCGAGTGCTGCATAGCGAGCTGCGCGCAGGCGGTCCCTGAAGTGCAAGCGTTCGTCTGGTGTGAGCTCGGCGACGTCGCTAGGTTGCTCTGGAATAGGCATGGCGCGGAGGTGAATTTCCATTACTTTACACGCAGCGACCTCTTCGAGGCCTCGCGCGGCTGCAACCGAGTCGTTGGCCAGTTGCTGCGTTGTATGAATTGCGTCCGCAAGGAGCTAGTGGAGCCCAGCCAAGGTGCGCGGCACTATCGTCAGTCGCAGGATGTCCGAGGTTCTGCGCTTGGCGTACACCAGCACCAGGGATGTCGCGACAAGCTATCGGTCATGGTGTCGAAGATGCCACCACTCGAACTGCCGAACTAAGGCATGCTCTAGACATTGTTGCGATTGCTTGTAGTCCCCTGCCTGCAATGCGTTGCCAGTTTCCGATACAGCCCTATAGGAGCCCATTTTTGAACGCTATAGTCCTGCCTTTGCTTGATCCGAAAAACCGCCTGAGCCCCTCATTGACCATGATTGATACGGGCGGGAACGTGATACTCAACTTCTGCGAAGCCTCCCGGCTTTACGGGGTCCTGAATGAAAAGCGCACCTACATCGCAGGTCTGATCGAGGCAGAGAAAGGTTTCCGCGCCGAGCTCGGGTACATGATCATGCCACTCGAGGTAACGCTCGACTATCTTGCCCGCACTGATGAGCGCGACAAGTTGATGTTGCGCTCTCCTTTTTGGCAAGCAGGCGAGTACGGCCTTCCCTCAGCTACGCCGGCCGAACATATCGTTGTTATGAAGGCACGTCTCGCGGAGATGCGTGACTCATTGACTAGGTCCGAGGCGAAGGAGCGCATTCTCCATGAAGCGATTGCGCTTCTTGACAAGGAGAAGACGGAGTTGGAGGCAATGCGAGGGATGACCACGCAGAGGACTATCCAGGAGGCCGTCGCCCGCCCTTCATGAGTCGCGCAAAAGTCGCACTGGCAGGGGCCTTGTGCCCTGCGCGCAGTTCGGATATGGGAAGTGCTCCTAGCAACCGTCGTAGCGGTGTATCCGGCCAATGGCTAGTAGCCGGAGCAAAGGCGGCTTAGCCCTACGCGGCCTTTCGAGGTTGATCAAGCTGGCGTTTACCGGCCGCCTCGCTACCTCAACAGATCCCTCACGCCTGAGCGGATTCACCACACATTCAGTACGGCGAGTTCGATCGTTCGTGTGGGGGCAAGTGCCATTCCGGATCGCAGCCATGCGCCACGAACTCCCGTAGCGCTTTGCCTTGTTTGCCGAGCAGATCTTCGTCATTCCTGTAGAGTCGCGCCATGTAGTCCGTGGCGGTAGTGAGATTGATTCGATCTGCGGCATCGACGCGAAGCATCCATTTTAGGAGTGCGTTGAGATGGTATCCAGAGACACTTTGATCAATCGTCACGTCCAGCTTGTGCTGCAAGCGGCCGTTGTTAATGCACGCCGCATAGCTGCCCAGCGAATCGGCCACATGCAGAAGCTTTCCTGTGGTCATCTTGTAGAGCAGCAAGCCGAGGCTCCAGCAATCGAGCTGACCTGGCATCTGCATGGCTCGTGTATATCCCTCGGTAAGAAACTCCGGTGCAAGACTGTAAAAAGAGCCGCCAAAGCGTCTTTGGTGGTCTGCCCACAGATCCTCGTCGAAGGTCTCCTCGTAGGCGAACTTGTAGGGTGAAATTGAAGCACCTAGATCCAGGATCCGCACCTCCGGAGACTCCGGCCTTCTTGCAAGCCAATCGGCCATGTTGGTCTCGAAGAGAATGTTGCCGGGGTGCAAGTCACCATGCACTTGCGCTAGAAATGGGCCATGGTAGGCCCATGTCACGCGATAGAACGCGGCGTGCAGTTCGCTTGTTTCGCCGAAGCCAGCGCTCGGGATGAGCGACTCCAGTGACTCGCCCTCAATGTATTCCATGAGGTAGCCTCGTAGGAAGCAATCCTGTGATTGGAACTCCTCATAGATTTCCGGCAGGACATTGGAGATCAATCGCGACCGCTGGTGATTGTCGAGCTCGTTCCGGAACTTCTTCAGCGTGATGGCATGTGGACCCATGAAGAAGAACTTGGCCACCGCCTTTTGACTCTCGCGACGAAAGAGCGCCGTGAAGTTCGTGCCGCCGCCGGAGATCGGCGATTCGTAGCTGAAGCCTGCAATGGACTCCAGGCCCATGCGGCGTAGAAACTGCCCCAAGGCTGGAGTGGCGCCCTCGCTCACAGGTCCTCCTGAATCTCGTAGCCAAAGGCATCGGCCACCAGCATTACTTCGCAGTTGCTCAAGGCGGCCTCTTCCAGGCCGGAGTTTTCGGAGAAGCGATAACCCAGACCTTCCAACTCCTTAGTCACTTCTTTGGGAGAAGGAAGCTGCCCAGAGAAGTTCGTGCAGAAGTGGTCGAAGAGGTCATAGACATAAGGGCTGTAGCAGATCTTATAAGGCCCGATAGGCCAGATCTCGAGCAGAACGGAGTCGTTGCCGAGATGCTCCTCGGCTTGAGCCCGACGCCCTGTTCCGAACAGGGCGCGCGAGCGAAAGTTCGCCTGGAATTGTGTCCGAAACCAGTGGTCGCACGCGTCATGCAAGGGCCGTGGCATGGTGACCGGGATCCGCGCTTTGTGCACGTAGGGATTATCGAAGGATCCACTCGGAGCAACCTCTGTGTGGAACTTGTGGGCTCGATATAGTTTGGTCATGGGTTCAACGAAGCGATCAGCATAAGCGCAACGCGAGCCTCTTACTCGCCTGGCCAAATGTAGCCGAAGCGCCATCGACCGCGCAGGGACTGAAGGGGCTTAGCAGACCGAGTCGTCAGTAGAGTTGTGACGACTCGGCCTGGCCGGTCAGTGAAGGCGTTTTGCCGTTACCTCGATGCAGGGCTGAAGTTCCCCTTCTTCATCGGGTTGGAAGACAGTTTTAATCACAATCTCGTGCCGTCTCAGCCGGTACCGAGATGTCACGGCCGCGCGGCGTTCGAGCGCAGTCCAGTTGGACTCCGCTTCGCACAGGGGAATGTCTCCGAAGCAGCCAAGCCCGTGCATTGTCAGATACGGATGCAAGGGCTTGCCTTCCCGACGCAGGGCCTCATGAGCGCCAGGTTCCACTGCAACGCGGTCAGCAGAGAACAAGATGGGGTCGAGCTGAATAGGGCCCGTCTCCACTTCTGCCAGCCGCCGGATGGGGTAGTCCTTGAGGCCTTTTTCAAGGGCAAAGCGATTGCTCCGCCGCGCGATCTCAAGTTCGAGCTGATGCTTGATGAGGGCTGTGGTCTCAGCGGTAAAACAGTAGGGTGCCAAGTGAGCGGGCACAGAGTACTTGTTCGCGAAGGCGAACGCCTCATAAACGCCGCTGGACGCGGCAGCGACCTGCTTTTTCCACGGGATGTTTAGATTGATCCGCAATCGGTCGAGGACGCGCAACTTGACCGCTGAGTAGAACTTCTGTCGTTCCAGTTCCGTGGCATAGGCGAGAACAGCGGGGTGCAATCGTGCGTTCTGATCGTCCAGATGCATCAAGACCATGCTGCGGTCGGGCTCCGGGAGCTCGTTAATTTGCTCCGGCTTGGGTCGACGCGCGCGCAGGGGCACGTCAAGTTTCAGCCGTTTCCGCACGGCAAGTGAGTAGCGCTCGTAGGGGCGCCCAGAGCCATAGCGCCAGGATTCGAGGTCAGCTAAGCCCAGTTTCTTGAGCAAGACTCCCTTCGCCTCGCCTTCGAGGCGGGTCAATGTTTCGCCTTCTGAGTAGACCGCGTCCCGTAGATCGAGGCTTGAAAATTGAGCCTCCGACGGTGCGTAGCGATCCTTCACGTAGCAGCAGATGCTCATTTCTCGCGTCTTCAGGTATGAGGTCTGCCCATCGCCTGGGCCGACGCTGAACGCGGGTTTCGATTGACGCTCTAGAGAGGTGCGGCGATTGGGTTTCACAGGCGCTCCTCGTGGTTTTGAAGTTCCGACAACGCCTTGAAGCCAAGACGACCTTGGTGGGCGCCCTCTGATGTGCCACCGCGAAAGCACTCTGTCGGTGTCACCGACAGAAGCTCAACCCGCTCAGGGTCAAAAGCGTCCAGCGCTGCAGGGTGAGTGACCTTGTCAAGTAGAAGCAGTTTGAACTGAAGCAATGCGAGCTCTACGGCTCGCGGCACGCTGTTCTCAAGCAGGACGTTGTGTCCGACCATGCAGGTTGGCACGTTCATCTTGATTTCATAGCCGCCCAAACGGCCCGGCTCCGAGCGGTGCCAGACGCCGCGGGCTTTAAAGCCTGCGCCGGTTCGACCGGGCAGCGTCATCCACTCTTGAAAGACTATGGCGGATTTTGGGCGGGCATCCGCCGGCGCCTGCATGCCATTCGGCCCGAAGCCGTAGAAAAAGTCGTCTTGATCTCCGTGCCGCCCGATCTTGAATGGGAGGCGCCACGATACGAGGGTCTCGGTCGGAACGCTGGGGTCGATCCACGAAATGAAGTGAACAGTGTCAGACATAATTTGCGTGTAGTGGGTTAGTTATCGATGAGGCGAGTAGCACAGTTGTTAAAGCGCGTAGTTCAGTCACGGGAGATAGCCCGCGATTGCTTTGCCGAGGTCTTCGTCACGCATCTGCATACATGGCCGACGATTCTTGAGGGAACCGCCGGTCGATTCGAGTCGTTCGTAAGTCCGTCATTTACGAGGCAAGGCGCGGCTGAAAAATGCGTGTTCTGAACTTACGAATTCGGATCGCATGGTTGGGCGAAATATTGAAAGGCGCCACCGTCTAGATAGCTCTGGGTAAGCACATATTTGGTCCGTGGATATGCCCGTTCCTCGTCACATGGATATCGGTAGTCGCTGAAAAAGCGGCGGCTTATACAGATGGTATGGACCGATTGTTCTATCAGCCACGGGAAGGCCAGCTCCTCAAAATTGAAGCGAATAGTCTCGATGTCGCAGCCTGGGTCTCGGGTACTGAAGTACAGCCGCATGCGTTCATCAATGTTCAGCATCGCGAACACACTGCAGCTATTGCCAAGATGATCCTCGGCGACTCCTTGGCACGCGTCGAATTGAAGAAGTGTCGGACTCCGGCGATGCCGTGCGTACATCAAGAAGCGGGCCACTTCCGCTAAGTAGGCAAGCTCAACCGTCACACGCAAGCGGCGATATCCTCGCCCTTGAGCCGCGTAGCGAGTGCCTTGAATGCTGTACTCAATAGCCATGAAGGGCCTCCGAGCTGGCTGGTGACCGGCCGAACGGATCACTCGTTCGGCAGGCAAGCACCGATGCAGTTTCGGCGCAATCGGCTGAGATAGATCGACTGCGGCCTGGCTTGCGAATTTGGGTACCAGCAGCGCGAAGAGCTTCCGCGAGTCGGGCCTTGCCGATGCGGAACTCCCGACATATTTGATCAAGGGCGAAACCCGCTTCGTAGCGCTGCTTCATACGCTGGATATCAAAGACGATGCAGAGCGAGGAAGGGGCACCTTTTGAGCCGAAGCCTTCGAGATGAATGTCGCTCATCCTGTTGCCGCATTCCACATCTATGACCTGGCGGGCAATCCATGCAAACACAAGGCTTGCAAGCCAGCGACTGCTTCGCCCGATACGCAGGGGCGCAGGGAACGGGTCAAACGGGCGTTTCATCAACGCATATTTGCGGCTCCTGCACGAATCAAGGAGACGGTCGACGGTCGGGCCGCTCAGCAGACGATCTTCGACACAAGGGAAATCGGACATGTGAAACTTTCAAAAGCGACTCTCCTGGTGCTTTTGTGTCTCAACCGATTCGGAACAGCTTGACCCGACGACGCCGGAGAATACGGGGCGCGTCGCGAAGGCTTAGCTGGTGGTCATAGCAAGAGGAGGTGATGAGCGCTGTCCGCTGTAACCCTTGAACTCCATGAGCTTGTTGCTCATGGAGTCAGAAAGACTGAGGTGCAGTCTTTCTCATTGACCGAATCGGTTGAAGGGTAGGGAGTGCGCTCGCGGTTGGGAGCCAGCGTGCGTGGCGTTTGTCATTTCCTACAGCTCGCTCTTGGACCGCAGAAGGCCCGCCGAGGAACTGGACCGGACTAGTCGTCCGAAATGCCCATGGCCAAAAATGTAGCAGAGCTACCCACTTCAGGCAACACGTCTGTCGTTGGTCCATTGCCTTCGCTCAAGCAATATGCCGCCCAATCCTCCATCATGGGGCGTCGTTTTTCGACCGCTGATCCGCGCTGGTAAGCGCTTTCGACATCATTTTTGTTTACGTGGGCCAAAGCAAACTCGGCAAGTTCACGGGGATATGAGGTGGCCTCCGCACACCACATACGATATGACGAGCGAAAGCCATGAGGAACGGCGTGCACCTTGAGTAGCTCCCGTTGTTTGAACCCCCTCATAGCCTCCAGAAGAGCCATGTTGCTCATAGGCTCGCGATACTTCCGGCCACGGAATAGGTATCTCAGCTCACCTCCGTGACGTAGCTTTTCTAGGATGTCCATCGCCGCTTGGCTGAGCGGGACGGAGTGTTCGCGGCCTGCCTTCATGCGTCCGCCGGGGATGACCCATAGTTTCGCGCTGCTATTAATTTCAGACCATGTGGCGCCGATGACCTCACCGGTCCTAGCAGCAGTCAGAATGAGAAACTCTAGCGCGAGGTTTGATGTGGACTGCGGTTGGGCCTTCAGCATCCTGATGAAAGACGGGAGCTCTTGATATGGCAGCGAAGGGTGATGGACTACCCTGCTAACCGATTGACGTGACGGAAGGACTTCACTGAGGAACTTCGCGAACCGAGCTGGGTTTTCTGCAGAGCGCATGCCTAAGACGGCGGCCCACCCCAAAATCCGCTCGATCCGCCCTCTGACACGGGAAATCGTTTCCGTCTTCTCGGACCATGCGTTGTCGCGCGTCATGATCTCTTTGATCATGTGAACGTCAATGTCAGCTATGGGAACATCGCCGATAACGGGATAGGCGTATCGCTGCAGGCTTGACAGCCACTGGTCATGAGCCTTTTGATTACGATGTTCTGCCTCGATGGTTTTGACGAACTCCTCTGCGCACACGCGAAACGTGCGTTGGCGAGCTAGCGCGGCTGCGTGCTTGGCGTCATCTCGTTGGTTTTTGGGGTCGATGCCCTGTCTGACCAGCTTGCGAAGCCGAAGGGCCTCGTCGCGCGCCTCGGAAAGCGTGATTGTGTGGATCGGCCCGACGCCAATTGCTTTGGCCGTACCCGCGATGGTGTATCTAAAAATCCATGATCGAACCGATGCAGGAGTGATTTGCAGATAGAGACCTCCGCCGTCGGCATAGAGTTTGGTTCCCTTGGGAGATGGCTTGGCGTTCTTGACGGCAAGGGCGGTGAGACGATTCAGTTCGCGTGACATGTCGGCATCTTTCATACAGCCCGACGTACGTTTTGAACTGTGCTAGCAGTGATCACCTGGGTCTTTGGAGAACACCAGCCGAAACCGAATCAGCCTAAGTATTGGTCTTGAGTACAGCGCACAACGGTCAACGACATGCGCTGATAGTCACACTCTCCGCCAAAGCGAAGGTGCCTAACAAGCATTTCATCGGCACAGCCCCCTTGAGAGCCACTCAGGCGTTAAACCCCCCGCTGAGGCGCTCAGCGACGACCGCCTTGATCTTTGCCAGAGACAGCGGCCCCGTCGCCGCCACAGCGCGTTCGATGCGCTCCCATTCGGCGGAATCGCGCATTGCGTCGAGTAGGTCGCGGCCGTCGGCCGTCAGTGCGCACGCGTTCGGCGGCATGGCGTCGACAAAGCCGTTCTCGAACAGCGCACGGGCGCATTCCTGCTCGTACGAGGCGAGCGCGGCGGCGCCGCTCCGGTTGATGGCTTCGAGGACCTTTTTGATCAGCGAAAAATCATCTGTCATTCGCAGTCTCCTGACAGTTGCGGCATGTCAGCTTCGCGAGCTTGCGGCTGCTCGGATGTCAGCCGATACGCCGATCGACCGGACCCGTTCCGTTCGGCAAAGCCGGCGCCACACATAGCGCCGGCGCTACGACGCGCGAGCCGCAAACACCACCTGCTGCGCTACTCAAACCGTATCTCCGCCACCGTAGGCGCATTCGGCTCCCTGGTATCCGCATTCGCAATGGCGCCGCCCTTCTCGTTGCGGAACCAATAGCGGCAGCCGGTCCGCGCAATCATCGTCACGCACATGGAACCATCCGGATTGAGAAACCACTTGCCCGATGCGCGGCCGGGGCCGCTTCGGTTGGCAAAGTCGACGCGGCCGTCGGCATAGAACTGCCACCGCGAGACCATGCCTGTCGCAAGATTGTTCGAGACGATGGGCTTGCCGATCAAGGTGCTCTCGATCTCGGCCCTGCTCAGGAACACGCGCTCGTGGGCGGGCACGGATTCGTCGCAGACGGCGGGGAGGGCGGCAACGCAGAGCAGCGTGCAGATCGCGTAGCGCGTGAACATGGCGTGCCCTTCTGGCGTTGCTTGAAACGCCATTCGTTGGAGGGGCAAGCTCGGCCAAAACATCGGCCCGTCGCGCTGAGGTGTGCGCGATGGCGAAGCTTTTCTTCTTCTTCGACAAGTCTGCTCGGCTGGATCGGTTTCCTCGTGCAGCGGTCGGCTGGCGTTCAGCCGGGTTTTATTGAATGCGTGCATGCGGATGGTTTTGCCATCCATCGGTGCCTGTAGCGCTGGGTCAATGAATGTCTTTGTCTTGTGGCCAGCGCTTCGCGGAGGCGGCTGCTCTCAACGGGCGTGCTGCCGTGGCCTTCGTCGTCGTGGTTACATGGCAGTAACCACAAAGCTCTAGTTTCCCGTGCCGGAGCGCCGCGGCCCGTTCGCGGATCGACGAAGGCAATGCTTGTTTTCGGCAGTGGCACGACCTGTACTCCGAGGGCCTTCGGCGAGTGCCGAAGAGCGAGTGGTGGGAGGCCCAAGCAGTCGGGCAAGTGCACGGAACTGCGGGAGAGCACTATGGCGTCAACTCCGTCGCCGCGTGTACGGCCGGGTGTCATGTGTGGTGCGCGTGTAAACACCGGCGCATCGGACTGCCGCAAGGTTTTTACGCTCTGGCGTTGCCCAAATCCGTCAGTATCGATTCAGGGTGGTTACCGGATATGTTCGGCCACCTCGTCGTTTGCGGACGAGGCGCAGAACCCTCGCGGTGGGCCTTCTCGGGGTTTTTCCGGAGACCCCATCGAGCGCTTCCGAGGGCGGGCCGCGCGAAGCGGATCGGTCGCATGCCGGACGAGGCCTTTGGTTGTCAACAGTGCGGCGTCCGCTGACCGTGTAGGACCTTCGCTCGACCGAATGGTCGGTTGATATGTGACGTTTGCACATCTTGTTGCTCACGGAAGCAGTGCCGATTCGGGTTTGGCCGTACCTTTGTATTGCACTGCAGCATTGCGGACGCGGCGGCCACGACAAGGCACGGCCGATTCCGTCGGCTGTGGGCAATTCCCTTTAATTCATGGATGTTGTGCCGGGCTGTCCGGTGCACGCCTTCGCATCAAGAGGTGGGGTATGCGTGTGTCGAAACTGCCTTTAGTTGTTCTTTCCACCAGCCAGAGGCCCATCGGCGGCGTCCCAGGTGGGCGCCGCCGGCAGGCGGGTGCTTTCGTGCCGAAGCTGGCGGCCTATGCGCTGCTGGCTTTCGTGCTGTGGCTGATGATTGCCACGCTGGTCAAGCCGCTGTTGTCTTCGCAGGCCACGCGGGCGGTGCTGCAGGCGCCGGTAGGGCTGATCACTTCGCCGATCAACGGCGTGGTGTCGCAGATGGTTGTTCATGCGCGCGACACGGTGGAGCCCGGCACCACCGTGGCCACGGTGCGCAACCCGACGGTCAGCCAGGAAATCCTCACCACCCTGCGCTCGCAGCACCTCGCGCTGCAAAGTCAGTTGGCGCAGCTGGGCAACCAGTTCAAGGCCGACAACCAGGAGATGAGGTCGGTCGGCCAGGAGGCCAGCGTTCACCGGGAAGCTTCCGTGGCCCAGGCCTGGGAAGCGTGGCAGATTGCGCGGCGGCAGCGCGACGTGGCCCACAGCATGGTCGAAGAGCAGGAGAACAAGGTCAAGACCAACCAGGCCTTGTTGGAGCAGGGCGCCATCAGCGAACAGGTGATGAACGCGTCCATGGCTCAGCTGAACACCGCGCGCGCCAATGCGGCGGTGGCCGAGCAGGCCTTCGCCGGACAGGCGCAGACGGTGGCCAGCGCGGGGCAGGGTGCTTTCGTGGGCACCGGCGGCAACAGCCTCTTCCAGACGCTTGCGAGCCGGCGCGAGGTGCTGCGCAACAGTGTGGGCCGGGCCCAGCAGGACGGCGCAGCCATCCTCCAGCAGCTCAAGCAGGTGATCCAGCTGGAGGACGAAGAGCGCCGCCGGGTGGAGAAGCTGTCCTCCTATGAGATCAAGGCCACTCAAGCGGGCCAGGTCCACTCCGTGCTCGCGCCCGAAGGTGCGTACGTCACGGCGGGTGCCTCGCTGGTGCGCGTGACCGACTGCAGCCGGCTCGGCGTGGTTGCGGTGTTTCCGGCACGGGTGGCCAAGCGCCTCAGCATCGGCTCGGCTCTCGACGTCACCCTCACGGAAAACGGTGCCGCGGTGCCGGCGCGCGTGGAGCAGCTGCTGCCCGTCGCGTCCGAAGAACTGCAGAGCACGTACAGCGTGCCGTTCCCCTTTGCCGAGCAGGGCTCCATCTACGCGGTCGCCCGCATCGAGGCCAAGGATGTGTCGTCGGCCGCGGCCGCCGCGGGCAGCAACTTGTGCGCGCCCGGCAAGGTGGTCACGGCCACCCTTAAATCCTGAGCGCGGACATACCGGCTCCGAAAGGAAACATGCAGCTCTTCCCGCTCTCCCGGTCGCTGGCGCATTGCGCCATAGCATCGGCGGCCTTCGCGCTGCCGATGTCCGCGGCCCTGGCCCAGCAGCCTCGGCAGGCCGGCAGCGCCGTGCAGAAAGAACTCGCGCGGCAGAGCTGCGAGGGTCTTCGGCGAGCTGTGACGGAGGACCAGAAGGGCGCCGCCTCCGGGCCGCTGTTTCTCGCCAGCTACCGGCTGGCCGACCCGAAGCAGGGCACGCCGCTGGAGCCTGCGTTGGCGGGCGCGGCCTTCACGTATGACAACGCCCTGGCCGGGATCGCACTGCTGGCATGCGGCGACACTGCTTCGGCCAAGCGCATCGGCGACGCCGTGGTGCGTGCGATGGAACGCGATCCGAAGGCGGCCGACGGGCGCATCCGCAACGCCTATCGCTCGGGTCCGATGACCGAGGACAAGGCCGCGCTGCCGGGGCGCTGGGACGCGGCCAAGAACCAGTGGATTGCCGACGCATACCAGGTGAGCACGGCCACCGGCAACGTGGCCTGGGCGGCCTTGCTGCTGCTGAACCTGAATGAAGCCGAGCCCTCGCCCGCCTACCTGGCAAGCGCACGCAAGCTGCTCGGCTGGATCGAGCAGCGCACGCGCGCTAGGAACGCGCCGGACGGCTACAACGGCGGCTGGTATGGCTGGGACAACGCGCAGCGCGCGCAGACCTGGAAGTCCACGGAGCACAACATCGACATCGCCATGGCGGCCGCGTGGGCGGCGCGTGCGGCGGGTGGGCAGGCCGACGCCGAGCGCCAGCAGGCCCGCACCGCGCTGGAGTTCGTCAACCGCATGTGGAGCGCGCCGGAGCAGCGCTTCTACATCGGCACCAAGGAAGACGGCGCCACCATCTCCACCGAGGCCTCGGGCCTCGACGCACAGCTGTGGCCGCTGCTCGCCGCGCCCGAGGGCTCCTGCACCTGGGCGCGCGGGCTCGATTGGGTGGAGAAGAACCATCGTTCGGGCGAGGGCTACGGCTTCTCGCGCAGCCCCGACGGCATATGGACCGAGGGCACCGCGCAGGCCGCCGCAACCCTGGTGGCGCGCAGGGGCTCGGCGCCAGACGCCTTGTGGCAACTGCTGGCGTCGCAGCGCGCCGGCAACGGCCTTTACTACGCAACGCCCAGCGCGCGCATTTCCACCGGCTTGGCCATCGGCCCGGATTCGGCCGGTGCCGACTTCTTCTACTACCGCTGGCCCCACCTTGGCGCCACCGCCTGGATCGCGCTGGCCGCGACCGGCTTCAACCCCTTTAACGGCAAGACCATTGCCGCAGGAGCTACTTCAACATGTCCCACCTGATCGCCACACCGGAGTTCCAGCTCAACGCACTGGTTGCGGGGCTTGCGCTGCTCCTGATGACCTGGGGGCGGGTCAATCGCGCATCCCATCGCATGCTGTTCGGCGGGCTCACGGCGCTGCTTTTGATGCGGTATGCGGTGTGGCGCGTGGTCGCTACCATGCCGCCTTCCGACCTGGGGTTCGAAACCCTGTTTGCCTGGGTGTTCCTCGCGTTCGAGCTCACCGCCATCGTCTACACGCTGATGTCCATCCACATGCTGGTGCGGAGGCGCGACAACCATGCGCTGGCCGACCGCGGCGAAGCCGAGCTGCGGCGCCTCGGCGCCAAGGTGCCGGCCGTGGACGTCTTCATCTGCACCTACAACGAAGAGTTGGCAGTGCTGGAAAAGACCATCATCGCGGCGCAGGCCATCGACTACCCGCAGGTGAAGGTCTGGGTGCTCGACGACACCCGCCGCGACTGGCTGCGCGATTACTGCGAGCGCAAGGGCGTGCACTATGCGCGCCGGCCCGACAACAGCCACGCCAAGGCCGGCAATCTCAACAACGGCTTGCGCATTTCGGCGGACGTGACCAACGCACCGTACATCCTGGTCCTCGACGCAGACTTTGCGCCGCAGCGGCAGATCCTCTATCGCATGCTCGGCCTGTTTGCCGACCGCAAGGTGGGGCTGGTGCAGACGCCGCAGTTCTACTACAACGCCGACCCGATCCAGCACAACCTGCGCGCCACCGACAGCTGGGTCGACGAGCAGCGCGTGTTCTTCGACGTACTGCAACCCGCCAAGGACGCGGTCGACTCGGCCTTTTGCGTGGGCACGTCGTTCATCGTGCGGCGCGACCTCATCACAGCTGCCGGCGGCTTTCCGGTGGGCAGCGTGTGCGAAGACATCCACACCACCTACCTGCTGCTGCGCCACGGCCACGTCACGCGCTGGCTGGGCGAGCGGCTGTCGAATGGCCTCTCGGCCGAGAGCATCATCGACTACATCAACCAGCGCAGCCGCTGGTGCCTGGGCACGGTGCAGCTCGCGCTTCTGCCGCAGGGGCCGCTGCGCGGCAAGGGCTTCAGCTTCTCGGCACGGATGCACTTCCTGCATGGCCTGCTGCACTGGATCGGCAAGCCTTTCATGGCGCTGATCATGCTGGCGCCCGCGCTGTACTGGTATGCGGGCGTCTCGGTCTTCCATGCTTCTCCGCAGGCTTTTGCGGCCTACGGGCTGCCGCCGCTCGTCATGTTCTGGGCCTACAGCTACTGGATCAGCGAACGGCGCTGCCTGCCGGTGTTCAGCGAGGTGAGCCAGCTGGTGGCGGCCATGGCGGTGACCAGCACGCTCGCGAGCGCGATGCTGCGGCCTTTCGGCCGGCCGTTCAAGGTGACGAACAAGGGGCTCGACCGCTCCAAGACGGTGGTGCACTGGAAGCTGGTGGCCATGTTCGGCGGGCTGCTGGTGGCGCTGCAATTCGGCGGCGCATCGGTGGCCTTGAGCGGCGAGGCGCTCACGCCCGGCGATGAGCTCAACCTGGTGTGGACCGGCATCGCGCTGCTGCTGTGCCTGGCCGCGCTCATGGCCTGCGTCGACCTGCCGCGGCCGGAACAGGAAGAGCGCTTTCCCTGGCGTGCGCGCACCCGGGTGCGCACCGCGTCAGGCGAGGGCGAGTCCCGATTCGTCAACATCGCGGCGGACGGCGCCCTGGTGGAAGCCAAGGCACCGCTCAAGCGAATGCGCGTGGGACAGCCGCTGGAGGTATACGTCGATCCCGTGGGCTGGCTTCCGGCGCGCATCGCGCGCAAGAGCTCCGCGGGCGCCGAGCTGCGCTTCGACGCCACCTCCGAGGCGCAGCGCGAACAGTTGGTGAGCCACGTGTTCACCGTGCCGCCGAGCCATGTCGCGGTTCAGGTGAAGCCATGGCGGGCCGCTTCGGCATTGCTCGAGAGCGCGGGATTCGGTGCGCCCGGTGCGGGCTTCATGCGCATGTTCTTGCGCATGAGCCTGCTGGTGCTTGCGACGTGCGTGGTGCTGGTGGTGAGCGGGTGCAATCTCACGCCGCCGCTCAAGCAGCCGGACCTCGCGGTTCCCGCGCAATGGCCGGCCGGCACTGCGGCACCGAACGCCGAACCGGTGGACTGGCGCAGCTTTGTGCAGGACGATGAACTGCGCGGGCTGATTGCCACCGCACTGACGCAGAACCGCGATCTGCGCGTGTACGCCGCGAAGGCGCGCGAAGCCCGCGCCGTGTATGCCGGAACCCGCGCTTCGCTGTTTCCGCAGATCGGCTTGTCGGGCCATGCGCAGCGCGCGCAGACCACGCCGCAAGGGTCGCTCAGCCCCATCGGCAACGTGCCGACCAACGGCGGCGTGTCCAACAGCTTCGACATCCAGGCGGGCGTGACCTCCTACGAGCTCGACTTCTTCGGCCGCCAGCAGAGCACGGCCCAGCAAGGCGGCGCCTTGGCGGAGGCGGGCGACAAGGACTTTGCAGCCGCGCGCATGAACCTGGTGGGCGAGGTGTCGAATGCGTACCTCACGCTGCGTGCCGACCGCGCATTGCTCGCGCTGGCCAATGCCAACGAAAGTGGGCTGTCCTCCAACGCCGACATGATCGGCCGTGCCAAGGCGGCCGGCGGCGCCGCGCAGCTCGACGTCTATCGCGCGCAGTCGCTGCTGCAGAACGCGCGCGTGCGGCAGGAGGAATACCGCATGCGCGTGGCGCAAGACCTCCAGTGGCTCAACGTGCTGGTGGGGCAGCCGGTGTCTCCAGACACGGGCAGCGCAAAGCCATGGCCCGAGCGTTCGACGGCCCCGGTGACGGCAGGCCTTCCGTCCAGCCTGCTGCAGCGCCGGCCCGACCTGCTGGCGGCCTATTCACGCGTGGAGGCCGCCAACTCGGGTGTGGGCGCGGCCAAGGCGGCCATGCTGCCGACCATCTCGCTCACGGCCCTTGCGGGCGGCATCAGCGGAGACTTGTCTTCGCTGCTGAGCAGCGGCAGCAGGAGCTGGGCGGGCGTGCTGGGCGTGTCACTGCCCATCTTCGATTGGGGCCGCCGCTCGGCCAACATCACCGCCAATGAGGAACGCCTTGCGGCCGCCATGGCCTCCTACGAATACACGGCGCAACTGGCGTTCCGCGAGACCGCCAATGCGCTGATTGCCGACGACCATCTGCGCCCGCAGCTGGAGGCGCAGCAGACCCGTGTGCAGTCGCTTGAAAAAGTGGCCAGCATTTCGCGCACCCGCTTTCGCAGCGGCCTGGAAGACTATTTCTCGAGCCAGGATGCGCAGCGCGAACTCTATGCCGAGCAGCAGCAGCTAATCGAACTGCAGCTCAAGGAGGCCGTGAACCGGGTCAACCTGTACAAGGCACTCGGCGGCGGCTGGAGCAGCGCGCAGGGCTGAGCGCGCGCCGCCGGGCAGAGAGCGCGAAGAAGGTCAGCCCGCGTTAATGGCGTCCTTCAGCGCCTTGCCCGCGGAGAACTTGGGACTCTTGCTTGCCTTGATGGTGATCGGCTGGCCGGTCGAAGGATTGCGGCCCGTGCGTTCGGCGCGGCTTGCCACGGTAAAGGTGCCAAAGCCGATCAGCTGGACGGACTCGCCGCGCACCAGGGCACGCGAGAGTTGCTCGAGCGCCGAATCGAAAGCGCGGCCTGCGTCGGCCTTGCTGAGGTTCGCGTCTTCCGCAATGGCGGCGATGAGTTCGGTCTTGTTCAAAACGGGGTTCCTTTTCAGTAGAACAGTGGTGGAATCTAAAAGTGACAGCGCGCGAGTTTGACTGAATGTGCCACCTGATTTTCGGCCGGCATCGTGACGAATGTCGCTGATCGTTCGCCGAATGCTGGCGCATCGCAGCAAGTGCGTGAAGTACTTCGCAGAGTTGCATCTTAGATGTCCCCGCTGCCGCAAACCGGGGCCGAGCGTGAAACAGTTCCTGGAAAAACGTCGGAGCCGCGCCTATCTTGCCCCTCCTTGCCACGGCATCGGGGATGCGCGCAGTGGCACACCACAATTCCAACAAGGAGTCTCCATGAAAAAAACCGCTGCCACCCTGATGTTCGCTTTCGCTCTTTCTTTGCTCACGAGCGGTTGCGTGGTTCCAGTCCATGACGGTGGGCCCGGGCAAAAAGGCGGAAACTTCTGCCCGCCCGGACAAGCCAAGAAAGGCAATTGCTGAGACCAATGAGCCCGAGCCACGTGCGCTTCTGACCCGACGCGATCGATGAACAAAACCGAAGGCCCCGTCTTTCGCATCCGGAACTGGCGGGGGCTGTTGATCGGCACTCTCGTCGGATTGTTGATTGCGCTCGCCATGGCGATGAAATGGCTCGCTGAATTCCAGGTCGAGGCGGCCGCCGAACGCCGCTCTCTCGAGGCCATTGCGCGTGCGGCGCAAATGCGGTGCTTCGAACTCGCATCGATTCGTGCCACCGAGGCATGCCGGGCGGCCACCGCCGCCAAGCAGGGCGCGGCGCCCTGAGCCAAAGTCACTGCCGGCGCAGCTTTGCCGGCCGTACGGCAGGCGCCTGCGGCTTTGCGCTTGCTTGAGCTTCCAGCGGCGCACACCCCGCAAATTCCTGCGTACCCACGTTCAACAGCGGCAGCAGTGCGGCCGCGGGCGCTACCGCACCCAGTGCCACCGCTGCGCCCAGCTTGAGTGCGACCGCGCCCTTGTCGACGCCCACATCGGGATTCTTGAGTGTGCCCTTGACGTACAGCGGCGAGCGCAGCGAAAGAACGCGCAGCGCCTTGTTTCGCGGCTGGATCTCGAGCGCGAGTTGCTCGTTCGACAGGTTGATGAGCCCGCTCACGTTGATGACCGATTCGTCGGTATCCAGCACGAAGGAGCGCGTCTGCATGACGCCTTGCGTCACCTTGAAGTCGCTCGCCAGGCAGTTGAGCTGAACCTGCCGATCTCCGAAGAGCTGCGTCACGACCACGTTGCCGATGTTCAGCCCCATGGCTTCGAGCAGGAACTTGCTCATGGTGCCCTTGCTCACCAGGGCCTTCACCTCGCCATTGGAAGTGCCGAGCAGTGCAGCGATTGAGTTGCCCGACGCGGACAGCGCCGCGTCGCCGCCGACTTCGCCCAGGCTGGCGCGCATCGTGTCCAAGCCTGGAAAGAGCTCCTTGATCTTGAGCTTGCGCGCCGAGAGCTGCAGGTTGGCCCGGATCGGGTTCTGCCGGCCGTCGAGCTTCGCTGTTGCGGCCAGCGTGCCGCCCGCGACGCCGAAGCTGAGCGGCGTGAGCGAAAGCACACTGTCCTCCAGGTGCAGGTCGGCCACCAGGCTCTCAATGGGTAGGTCTTTCGCATGCAGGATCTTGCGGCCCGAAAACTTCACCTCCGCGTCGATGCTGCCCCAGCTTGCCGTGTCGAACTTCTCCACCGGCAGCACCTTGTCCGCCGGCTGGACGGCCGGCGCGCCTCGCTTGGCCTTGCTGGCGTTGGAGTCCGCACCGATCAACGGCGCCAGGTCCTGCAGGCGCAGCTGGTTGGACTGAACCTGCCCGCGCAGCAGCGGCCGCGGCTGGCGCGAGATGTATTCCAGCGTGCCGGCAATGTCGCTCGCACCCACGCTGCCCTTGAAGTCTTCATACAGCCATCGGCCGCCGGCCTTGTCGAGCTTGCCGACCAGATGGCCCTCGGTGCTGAACGGCGGCGTGTTGGGCAGTGTGATGCCGGTGATGGGATACAGGTGCGCCATGCTGGCCCCCGACAGCTTCAGCCGCAGGTCGAGCGCCGCCAGCGCATCGGGCTTGGTCAGCGTGCCCGCGACTTCGATACGGGTCGCGCCAATCTGCACACTAGCTTGCAGCGGGTAGGGCTTCTTGTCCTGCTGCAGCGAGAGCACCGCGCCGGCCTGGCCGCTTCCGCGCACCGCTGTCTGCCTGAAGGTGCCGCCGAGCTTCCAGCCGATGCCGTAGCCCTCGGCACTCTCTTTCGGAAGACTGTCGATGTCCACCTTCAGGTCGAGCTTTGCGGCGGCATCCACCAGCTTCACGGTGCCGTGGCTCAGCACCAGCCGCTGGAGCTCCAGCTTCCATAGCGACGGCGCCGCGCCGCCCGAAGCCAGCGTCCAGTTGTTCTTGCCGTCCGCGGTGCGTTCGAGCGAGAGCACCGGGCCGTCGAGTTCCAGCGTCGGAATCCGGATCGTGTGGTTCAGCAAGGGCAGCGGGTTGAGGGAGAAGGTCAGCTGCTTGATCAGCGCCAAGTGCGGGCCGGTCTTGCCCCAGTCGGCATTGCCCAGCGTGATGTCCTGTGCCTTGAGCCGAGGCCAGGGCACCCAGCGCCGCCAGCCGGTTTCGGCCTCGGGACTGTCCCACTGCAGCACCAGGTCGCCCTCGATTGCAAATGGACGGCCGGTCGCTTCGCTGACGCGCTGGCTGATCCAGGGCTTGGCGCGGTTCCAGTCGAAAGTCGAGACCACTGCGAAGCAGATGGCCAGCAGGATCGCCAGGATCAGCAGGGTCCAACCCGCAAGGCGGGGGAACATCGATTTCATTCAGACACCCTTGAGACGATCCTGGCGTAATGCAGCAATGCTCCGGACTTTACCCTCCAGGGCCTGCGCAAACCCATAGCGCGGGCAAGGGCTCCCGCCAACACCGCACGGGCTATCGCAGCACCAGCACCGGCAGGTGCGAATGTGTCAGCACATGCAGCGTCTCGCTGCCCATCAGCAACCGCGCAAAACTGCGACGGCCGTGCGAGGCCATCACGATCAGGTCGCACTGCTGGTTCTTGGCGGTGGCAATGATCGATTCGGCCACGTGGTTCGACTTCACCACAACGGCCTGCGCGCTATGGACGCCCTTGGCGATCGCGGCGCTTCGGACCGCGTCGACCAGCCGCTGCCCGATCAGGTTGGCCTGCTCTTGCGAGGCTTCGATCTCGCGCTGGTTGAGCATCATCGAGCCTTCGAAGTAGCCGTAGGGCTGCATGTGGACGACGTTGACGCTCACCAGTTCGGCCCGGGTCAGCACGGCAAGGCCGATGGCGGTTGCAACCGCCTGTTCGGAGAGCGAAGAGCCATCGGTGGCGACAAGAATGCGCTTGTACATGGCCGACTCCTTGGCCCCCGGCACTGCGGGTGCCTTCGTCGTCCAGTCTAGGCACTGGTTGGGGGCTCTTCAAGCCAGGAGGCTTGGCTGCGGCCTCTAATCGCACATGCCGCCCGGCCCCGCTCAGCCCTGGCCCGGCGCCTCCCATGCAAACCCCACCCCATAGACCGAGCGGATCCAGTCATGCGAGGGCGTGACCGCGCCGAGCTTGCGCCGCAGGTTCTTGACGTGGCTGTCGATGGCGCGTTCCGTCACGTCCATGGTGTCGTCGTAGGCCAGTTCGAGCAGCCGGGCGCGCGAGAAGATCCGGCCCGGGTGCCGCGACAGCACCTGCAGCAGGCCGAACTCGCGGCGCGTGAGGTTGAGCGGCGTGCCTTCGAGCGAGGCGCGCCAGTGCACGTCGTCGAGCACGAGGCCCGGGGCGCCTTGCCGGGCCTGGCTGCGCCCGTCGGGCGGCACGGTGCGCCGCAGCACCGCGCGCACGCGTGCCACCAGTTCGCGCGGCGAAAAGGGCTTGCACACATAGTCGTCGGCGCCAAGCTCCAGGCCGAGAAGGCGGTCGACCTCCTCGATGCGCGCGGTGAGCATGATGATCGGGTGGCCGGTGTGCTCGCGCGCGCGGCGCAGCACCTCGACGCCATCGAGCCGGGGCAGCATGATGTCCAGGAGCGTGAGATCGGGCGGCGAGGCGATGAGGTGCTCTAGCGCGCTCTGGCCGTCGGCGAAATGCACGGTTTCGTAGCCGGCGTGGCGCAGGTAGTCCTGCACCACCGAGGCGATGTCGAGCTCGTCCTCGACCACGGCGATGCGGGTCATGGCGAAGCGGTCCTTGAAAGCGGAAGCGTGAGGGCCACGCGCAGGCCCCCCAGCTCGGAGGCCTGCGCATCGATGGTGCCGCCATGGGCCTCGATGGTTGCGCGGCAGATCGACAGGCCGAGCCCCGAGCCGCCAAGTTCGCGGCTGCGCGACGATTCCCCGCGGAACAAGCGGTCGAACAGGCGCGGCATCTCCGCTTCGGGCACGCCCGGTGCACTGTCGTCGAACTGCAGCGTGAGGCGGTTGCCCGACCAGGCGCCATCGACGGTGACGCGGATGCGCAGCTGGCCGCCGGCATCGGTATAGGAGAGCGTGTTCTCCAGCAGGTTCATGAAGACCTGGTGCAGCCGGTGCGCGTCGCCGTCGATCATCGGCTGCGCCCACGCCGAGACCCGGTCGATGGCGCTGCGGTCGACGTTGATGCCGCGCGCGGCAAAGCGGTCGCGCGTGTGGTCGAGCGCTTCCTTCAGCAGCGAGAGCGGGAACACGGCCGTCGTGAGAAGGCCGCCCTGCGGTTCGCGCATGCTGCTGCGCAAGTCGTCCACCAGTTGGCCGAGGCGGATCACCTGCCGATGGAGCCGTAGCGCAGTGCGCTCGTCAAACGTGCGAACGCCGTCCTGCAGGGCCTCGATCTCGGCGCGCATGGCGGCCAGCGGCGTGCGCAGCTCGTGCGCCGCGTCGGCGAGCCACGCACGGCGCGAGGCCTCGACCGTGTCCAGGCGCTGCGCCATGTCGTTGAAGGTCTTGCCGAGCAGCGCGAGTTCATCCGATCCCTGCACTGCCACGCGCGTGGACAGCCGCCCGCGCGCAACGTCCTGCGCCGCCTGCGTGAGTTCGTCGATGGGCTTGAACCAGCGGCGTGCCAAGAGCCACGACAGCATCAGGGCGAACACCAGCCCAGAGAGGCCGGTGAGGCCGATCACGCCGGACTGCCGCGCGAGAAAGGCGCGATCGGCTTCGCTCTCCAGGCCCTGCACCGGTGCGAGCACCAGGTAGCCCACGACCGACCTGCCGTGCCGCAGCGGCAGGCGCGCGGCGTTTTCCTGGTCGACCTTGGCGCCGACCACGTGCGCACCCTGCGCGTCGACCACGGCCAGGCGCTGGTAGATGGAGTCGGCGGCTTCGCGCGGGTCGGGAAACAACCACAGCGGCGGCAGCGGTGCATACCGCTTGGGCAGAAGGTCGAGCTGGGGCGAAGGCAGGGGAGGCGGCTGGCGGGTGCCGTTCTCGGGACTGCCTTCCGAGCCCCCGTTGCCGCCCGGCCCGCGGTTCTCGTACCAGGGGGGAAGCTTCCGCTCGTCGGGGCTGCTGGCGCCATCGAGCACGGCCGCAAGGCGGCCCATCTGGAGGCGGTGCCAGGCATCTTCGTTGTCGCGCAGCTTCTTCCAGTCGCCATTGGCGGCGTAGTGCTTGAGCAGCAGCTGCGAAAGCCAGTCCATGCGCCGGATCTCGATCTCGGCCACATAGGAGCCGAGGCCCCGCTGCAGCGCAATGAGGGAAAGGCCCGCGAAGCTGAGCAGCAACACGATCAGCAAGGCGGCCAGCGCCAGGAAGATCTTTCTCGAAAGCGTCAGACGCGGCATGGGCTCGGGAGGTGCATGGCCGCATTCTGCGGCATGCGTTCGGGGCTGAGGGGCGTCATGGGAAGACCTCGATCTTGATTCCAGATCGAGGAGAAATCTGGGAGATCCGCCCCTCCCACATTTCTCCCGAATCGGATCGCACGATGCGTGCCATGAACCCGCGCACGCTTCGACGCCCGAACAAGACCTTCCAGGCCCTGGCGGTCTTCTCGCTTGCCTGGGCCGGCCCGGCCCACTGCGCGCCGCCGCCTTTGGCCTGGTCCTGGTCCGAGGTCTGGTCCGACCCCGGCATTGAGGCGCTGCTGCTCGCACTGACGGGCCTTTTCTGGCTGGTGACCCATGTCTGGGCGCTGGTGGTCGTGTGGGCCGAGGCGCGCGCCACCCGCTCGGCCGCGGCCGACACCGCAGCAAAGAAGGAGACGCAATGACGCGGGCGAATGAAAAGCTGCGGTTCGCCGCGGAGGGGGCCAATGCGCCCCGCCGCGCGTGAGCGCCGTGTGGCTCGCGCGCGCCGAGACGCTGCAGGACAACAGGGCCATGCTGATGCAGCGCGCCGCAGGCTTTCTGCTGTCGTGCGGCCTGGTGGCCGGTGCCGTGGTGGCTGCGCGAGGCGGCTGCGCACAGGCCGGCAAAGGCGACGCGGGGAACGCCGCGCTCTCGACCCTTGCGCCGATCATGGCCACCGACGGCACGAATGATCCCGAGCGGCCGAAAGCGGCCTGCAAAGGGCCTCAGGCCGGCCGTTCCTCGAAGACGAAACCGACGCCATAGATCGAGCGGATCCAGTCGTGCGAAGGTAACGCGGCGGCGAGCTTCTTGCGCAGGTTCTTGATGTGCCCGTCGACCGCTCGTTCGTTGACGTCGAGCGCGTCGGGGAACGCGGCCTCGAGCAGCGACGAGCGCGCGAACACCCGGCCCGGCTCGCGTGAGAGCGTCTGCAGCAGGCGCAGTTCGCGGCCCGTGAGCACCACCGGCCGGCCTTCGATCTGCACGCGGCCCGGCGCATCTCCGAATGCGACCGATGGCGAGGGCATCGCCACGTGCCGCCGCTGCGCGTGGCGGCGCAAGACAGTGTTCACGCGTGCCACCACCTCTCGCGGCGAAAAAGGCTTGCACACGTAGTCGTCTGCACCGAGGTCGAGCCCGCGCAGCATGTCCGCTTCGCGGGTGCGTGCCGTCAGCACGATGATCGGATGGTCGCTGTGCGAACGTACCTTTTCGAGCACGCGCAAGCCGTCGATGCGCGGCAGCGCCGTGTCGAGCAGTGTGAGCGCGGGCGGCGACGCGAGGATGCGGTCGAGCGCGGCAAGGCCATCGTCGATGTGCTCCACATGATGGCCGGCGCGCTGCAGGCCTTCCAGCAGCAATGAGGCCATGTCGCGGCCTTTCTCGACCAGCAGGATGCGGCTCATGGATGGGTGCCCCGTTTCAGAAGGAAGTGCCGATCTGGAACTGGAAGCGCTGGGTCCGGTCCGCGGCAATGCCGTTCGCCTCGTCGAGCTTCTGGTAGACGATGGGCACGGCATAAGCCAGCCGCAGCGGACCGAGCGGCGAGATCCAGCTGATGCCCACGCCCGCCGATGCGCGCAGGCGATTCTGGGCCTTCCACTGTGCGTCGGTCATGCTCGCGGTGCGTTCCGCGAACACGTTGCCGGCGTCCAGGAAGGTATAGAGCCGTAGCGTCTTGTCGTTACCCGCGCCCGGAAAGGGCGTGCTGAATTCCATGTTGAAGATCGCCTTGCGCGTGCCGCCGAGCGCGCCGCCCGTCACCGCATCCGTCGGTCCCAGCGAGTTCTGCTCGAAGCCTCGAATGGAGCCGAGCCCGCCTGCATAGAAGTTCTTGAAGATGGGATACGCCGTGCCGCCCAGCGGCCTCGCGTAGCCCAGTTGGCCATTGATGGCCAGCGTGTACTGCTTGGAGAGCGGGAAGTACTGCTGGTATTGGTAGCTGGTCTTCAGGTAGCGCAGCTCGCTGCCTACGCCCAATTCGAGGTTCGCCGTTTGCAGGCGGCCGCTGGTGGGCACCAGCGCACTGTCGCGGTCATCGCGGCCCCAACCGATGGTCACGGGAATGCCCACCATGTTCTTCGACGCGCACACCACGCTCGGCGCGGTGCCCGTGCATTTGAAATAGTCGAAATACGCCTGGGGTGTACCGGTGTACACGTAAGAGCCATCCACCAGCGTATAAGCGCCATTGGTGCCTGGCGTGAAGCTGTAGCGCTCCACGCCGATGCCCAGGTACACCGTGTCCAGTTCTCCCAGCGGCAGCCCGAAGCGCACCGAACCACCGTCGCTCGCGAGCTTGTAGTTGCCGTCGGCCTCGTAATAGGGGCGGGTGGTGTTGTGGAACACGTTGAACGTGCGCGAGATGCCGCCCGGTGTGAAGTACGGGTCGGTGGCGGTGAGGGAGATGGTGCGGTTGTACGAACTCGTGTTGATCTGCAGGCCCAGGTAGTTGCCCGAGCCGAACACGTTCTCCTGCGTGATGCCGAAGCTCAGCGACACCTTGTCTGTCGAAGAATAGCCCGCGCCCAGCTGCAGCGAGCCGGTCGGCTTCTCGGCGACGTTCACAGTGAGATCGACCAGGTCGGGCGAGCCCGGCACCTCGGTGGTCTCGATGTTCACTTCGGTGAAGAAGCCCAGGCGGTCCACGCGGTCCCGCGAGAGCTTGATCTTGTTGCCGTCGTACCACGCGCCCTCGTACTGGCGGAACTCGCGGCGAATGACCTCGTCGCGCGTCCTCGCATTGCCGCCGATGTTCAGGCGCCGCACGTAGGCGCGCCGCGAAGGTTCCGCCCGCAGCACCATCACGATGCGGCGGTTGGCGCGGTCGATCTCCGGTTCCGCCTTCACGCGCGCGAACGCGTAGCCGAAGGTGCCGAAGTAATCCGTAAAGGCCTTGGTGGTGGCGCTCACGTCTTCGCCGTTGTAGGGCTGGCCCGGGCGAATGGTGACGAGCGACTTGAATTCGTCTTCCCGGCCCAGGTAGTTGCCGTCGAGCTTGACGCCGGCCGCGGCGAACTTCTCGCCTTCTGTGATGTTGACCGTGAGCGTGATCCTCTCGCGGTCGGGTGATATGGCAACCTGCGTGGAGTCGATGCGAAATTCGAGATAGCCGCGCGTGATGTAGAAGGAGCGCAGCGTTTCGAGGTCGCCATTGAGCTTGCTGCGCGAATACTGGTTCGACTTGGTGTACCAGCTTAGCCAGCCGCCCTTGTCCTGGTCGAACAGGTCGAGCAGGGTGCCTTCGCTGAAGGCCTTGGCGCCGACCACGCGCACGGCTGTGATGCGCGCCGACCCGCCCTCGGTCACCGTGAAAGTCAGGTTTACGCGGTTGCGCTCCAGCGGCGTCACGGTGGTCAGGACCTGCGCGCTGTACAAGTTGTGACTGATGTATTGCCGCTTGAGCTCCTGCTCCGCGCGATCGGCCAGCGCCTTGTCGTAGGGCCGGCCGTCGGCCAGACCCACTTCGCGCAGCGCTTTTTGCAACACGGCCTTGTCAAACTCCTTGGTGCCGACGAAATCGACGTCGGCGATGGTGGGCCGCTCCTCGACGACCACCACCAGCATGTTGCTGTCGACGTTGATATGCACATCCTTGAAGAGCCCAAGCTCGAACAGCGACCGGATGGCCGCACTGCCGCGCTCATCGCTGTAGGTGTCGCCTGCCTTGATGCCGAGGGTCGAGAAGATCGTTCCCGGCTCGACGCGCTGCAGGCCTTCGAGCCGGATGTCCCTGACGGTGAACGGATCGGCGGCCCAGGCCGGGCCGCATGCAAGCGCTGTGAGCAATGCAGCGAGAGCGGCTGCGGACATGGTTGGATTCATATCGCCGCATGGTTCCCGCCAAAGTCGGAGAAATCTGGGACTCCCTCCGACCTGCAGGGGCGTACCTGTGGCGCGTGCTACTGCAGTCCGATGCCACTCATGGCGTTGTTTGCGCACGCGATGTTCCAGCGCACCGAGATCTGCTCGCTTCTCTCGCGGCAGTTCTGCACATGGTCTTCGACCGAGAGGCCGCCCTGGATGTGGAGCAGCCGCTGTGCCGTGCGGTCGATGGCCTCTGCATCGAGCAGTGGGTAGGTGCGCGCGGTGCGTCCGTTGTTTCGTACCAGGCGCGCGATGTAGGGCAGGTCTTGCTGCGTGATCACCGCGGCCGGCATCACGCCTTCGAGCTCGACGCCCTCGCAGGGCAGCAGCACGAAGTACTGCAGGCGCAGGTCGTCGCTCAAGAGGCTTCGCAGCTGCGTCGTCTTGCGCCCGCCTTGCCATGCCGGGTCTTTCACTTCGCGCGCGCGGGTGCAGCCTTGCAGCCGCAGGAACCAGCGCGGCGGCGCCTGGTCCGATTTCTTGCGGTACACGAAGGCGTTGCGCCAGGCCTTGATCTCGAACAGGTAGATGCCGGTTTCGCACACCAGCACCGCGTCAATCTGTGCGGTGCGAACCGGACTCCCCTCGGGCATGGGAATGATCAGGTTGCGAAGTATGCGCAGGTGGGAAAAGGCCGGGCTGAATGCGCTGGTGAGCTGCTGCACACCCAGCGAGGCTGCGATGGTGTTCTGCAATGCAATGGTCATGTCGGGCTCCTTCGGTTGCCGAGCATTGCGTGCCTTTTGGGAGATTTCTGGTACGAGGCCCTTCGCGTTGGAAGGGCTTGCAGGTGCGCACAAACAACATTCGGCCCAAAGCGCGAGGCGTCGACCAGATTCCTCCAAATTTGAACGGGACCATCCGTCCAGCTGCTCGATGAAGAGCTGCTGAAAACCGGAGAAACCTGAATGAAGAAATCCCTCACGGCACTTGCCGCGCTGGCCGTTACCGGCCTGGCTTCTGCCCAATCGTCCGTCACGTTGTTCGGCGTCGTCGATGCCGGCGTGACCTACCAGTCGGCCACTTCGCGCGACCCGGCCACGGGCCTGAGCTCCAAGCAGAGCAAGTGGAGCCTCGCCAACTCGGGCTACAACTCCAGCCGACTTGGCTTCCGTGGCACCGAAGACCTCGGCGGCGGGCTGGCAGCGAGCTTCTGGCTCGAAGCACCGATCACCAACGACGACGGCGCCACCGGCGTCTCGACCTTCAACCGCCGTTCCACCGTGAGCCTCTCGGGCGGCTTCGGCGAAGTGCGGCTGGGCCGCGACTACACCGCAACCTTCTGGAACGACACCGTCTTCGATCCGTTCGGCACCAACGGCTCGGGTACCAACGTGATCAGCACCGTGAGCGGAAGCACCGGCTTGAACAACGCCAACTACGTGCGTGCCAGCAACGTGGTCGGCTACTTCCTGCCGCCGAACCTCGGCGGCTTCTACGGGCAGGTGCAATACAGCTTCCACGAGAACACGAACACCGACTCCAGCACGACCACGGCTTCGACCAACACCAACGCCGGCCGATATGTGGGCGGACGTTTCGGCTATGCGAACGGTCCGTTGGACGTGGCCCTTGCGGTGGGCCAGAACATCGCTACCGACACCACGGCGCTGACCCGCAAGGTGCAAACCATCAACCTGGGTGCGTCGTACGACTTTGGTCCCGTCAAGCTGTTCGGCGAACTCTCGAACGTGAAGAACAAGTTCGACCTTGCTGTCGGCAACAGCCACGACAGCTACAACGGCTACCTGATTGGCGCGAGCATGCCGGTGGGCGCGGGCCTGATCCGCGCGTCGTATTCCACGGTTCGCTACAACGAAGGCGCCGTCGGCATCACTGGCGGGGATCCGCGCGTGCAGAAGCTGGCGCTCGGCTACGTGCACAACCTTTCGAAGCGCACGGCGCTGTACGCCACGATCGCGCGCGTGAACAACCGCAACGATGCGGCCTACACCGGCAGCCTGAGCGCTGCGAGCACCACGGGCTACGGCAGCGCCGGCGTCAGCTACACGGGCTTGCCGCGTTCTTCTACCGGCTACGACTTCGGCATCCGCCACGCCTTCTGACGCAAGAGGGTGCGGCGGGGCAGCGCGATGCGCAGCCCTGCCGCACGCGTCTGCCCGCTTGTTCGCGAGTGAGTTTCAAATGATCAGGTTCCATCACCTGGCGGGCGTGCTCGCCGCGGCAGGCCTCTCGGGCTGCATCATGCTTCCGCCGCCCCCGCCCTTCGGTCCGCCGCAGGGCAGGGGGCCGTACCCGGGCTTCCACGGCGCTGCGCCGCTGCCGCCCGGCGGCTATGCGCCGTCACCCATGGCGTCCTGGAATGTCTGTGAAGGGCAGCCCGAAGGCGGCCAACCCGTGCTGCCCGGCCGGCATGCGGATGGGTTGTCGGGCCGCTGTGAACGCGGCGCTGGCGGCGAACTGGAATTCCGGCCGAGCCCGGCCCGATGAAGGGAGGAGGACCTCATGTATTCCACCAACCTGGGTCTGGGCATCGCAATTGCCGTGGGACTGGGGCTTGCGGCAGTGCTCGCCTTCATCGTCTCCCTGTTCATTTCCAATGTGAAGGCCGGCAGGCTCGCGCGTGAAATGGCCGAACAGGCAAAGCGCGAGGCACGGCAGAAGATGAGCGAGAGCAACGTGCAGGATCTTCGTTCGCTCATTGCTTCACTGCGAAATTACGGCCGCGAGAGCGCATCCGATCAGCCCATTCGCTTCGACATCCGGGTTCCCGACGAGGTGGTGCCAGTGTTCGGCATCGAGGCTGAACTGGAGGAACTGCTCTCGAAGGTTGCAAGGTATGCGGCGAAAGTGATGTCGCCCGGCGCTACGCTGGAGGTATCGGCGTGCGTGGAAAGCGGCCATGCCGTGGTCCATTGGCGAGATCTCGATGCGACCGACCCGAGTCCGCCGCTCGCGCGCTTTCTCGAGGCCACGCAGGCCGCCGCGCATGCCGCCAGCGCGCGGGTATGCGAACGCATCGCGGGCCGCCACGGCGGGCGCATCTATGCGGCGCCGAAGGTGGGCGGAGTGCTGGGACTGACGCTGCGGTTGCCGCTGCTGGAGCGGATGAAGTCGTCGGTGAGCTGAGCGGACTGCGCGCTGCGGAGGCCTCTCCACGTGGGGGTATGTGATCACGCGCGGGACACTGAACCTTCGCCCGCGCGATACTTGCGGCTGTCCTGTCCGCCAGTGTTTTATCGTTCCCATGCCGAAGCTGCGATCCGTCGTTCTCCTGTTTTCTTCCGTTTTTGATGTTCGGGCGTTTGCTGTGTGCATGGCGATCTTCGCCGCGCAGGCGTTGCATGCACAGGCCCTACCGTCCGGTGTGCGGCTTGGCATGACGGCCGATGAACTGCGGGCGGCAATGCCCACGGCTCAACGCGTACAGCGGCCGCAGCGGCTTGCCGGCGGGCTGCTGGGGAGCTGGCAAGCGGCACCAGTCTCGATGGCCGGTGTGATGTTCGAGCCGACCTTCTTCTTTGCCGGGTCGCAACTCCAGCGCGTCGAGTTCGTCGCATCCGCGGAGACCCTCTCCGACGGCGGCGCGGCCGCATTTGCCGAACTGGTCCGGTGGGGCCGCACGGCCTTCGGCAACGAACTGGCATCGAACGACCCCGGCACCGCGTATGCGGCATGGTCGAGCGACGACGCCGACGTGTACCTGCAGCACGTACGCGATGCGCGCCGTGCGAGCCTGCGGCTCGTCTACAAGGCGCGGCAGGTCCGCGACGGCAGCGAACTCTGAAGAAGAAGCGGCTCAGGCCGCGGTGAGCATGCCGCGCTGTTCGATAAACGCCACCACCTCGGCCACGCCGGTGTGGGTCTTGAGGTTGGTCATCACGTAAGGCCGCTGCCGGCGCATGCGCTGCGTGTCCTGTTCCATCACATCAAGGTTGGCGCCCACGTACGGCGCGAGGTCGGTCTTGTTGATGACGAACAAATCGCTTTTGGTGATGCCGGGCCCGCCCTTGCGCGGAATCTTCTCGCCGGCTGCGACGTCGATGACGTAGATCGTCAAGTCCGACAGTTCGGGGCTGAAGGTGGCTGCGAGGTTGTCGCCGCCGGATTCGACGAACACCACGTCGGCATCGGGAAAGTCCTCGAGCATGCGGTCGATGGCTTCGAGGTTGATGGATGCGTCTTCGCGGATGGCGGTATGCGGGCAGCCGCCGGTCTCCACGCCCATGATGCGCTCGGCGGGCAGGGCGCCAGCCACGGTGAGCAGGCGCTGGTCTTCCTTGGTGTAGATGTCGTTGGTGATGGCAATCAGGTCGTACTTGTCGCGCATCGCCTTGCAGAGCATTTCGAGCAGGGTGGTCTTGCCCGAGCCGACCGGGCCGCCGATGCCCACGCGCAGCGGCGGCAGTTTCTTGGTGCGGTGGGGAATGTGGTGAAGGGCGGAGGTCATGGGCGTTGTCCGGTTCGAATCAGCTTCTGAAAAGGCGCGAGTATTGTGTTTCATGGCGGGCCGACAACACGGCCAGCAGGGGCGCAAAGGCCTGGCGTTCATCGTCGCCGAGGTGCATCGCATGGGCGACGGCGGCAGGGATCTCGTGCGCAAGCCGCGCCAGGATGCGTTGGCCCGCACTCTGGCCGAGCGGCACGGCCTTGACTGCCGCCGCAACCATGTTTTCGGCCCAGCCAAAGGCAAAAGCCAGGCAGCCGTCGTGTGTGGTGGCGCTGGTGCGGCTCAGCGCGAAGGCGAAGGCAACGGGATAGCTTGCGGGCAGGTCGGCAAAGACCTCGGCCGTGTCGGCGTGATGCAGCTTGAGCCACTCGACGAAGGAGCGGCCCATCTGCTCTGTCTGAAGGAAGAACTCGGCCGATTCGCGGGTGGCCAGCACCCATTGGTTCAGCGCGCGGATGCGCTCGACGTCGCCCGCGCGCCAAGCCGGTATGGCTTGCGCGACCAGTGCGAGATCGCCGCGAGCGAAGCTCAGGTACAGCTGGTCGGAGAGCCATACGACGGCTCTCGATTCCGAGTCGATGCCGGCCCATTCGACTGCCGCTTCGACGCCATCTGAATAAGAGAAGCCGCCGACGGGGAGGGCTGGAGAGGCGAGCCAGATGAGCTGAAGGAGGCTTGGGGCGTCGGGCATGTCAGCTCTTCGTTTGGCGCTGTTTTTTTAGGCGCTGCTGCTGTTCAGGGCGCGTGCACAGGGCACCGGGGCACGCTGCTGGTGTGCCACTGATCGACGACCGCCCCGAATCACTCGTGGCCATGATCGTCAAGCAGCTCCGGTGCAAGCACCAGCGGTCGAGGACCCTTCGAATGCGAGTGACCATGATCATGCGCATGGTCATGACTGTGCCCACCACCATGCGAATGCTCGTGCGACCCGTAGGCGCCGCCCTCGGGCTCGAACGCCTCCTCGACCGCGACAACGATCAGGTGCATCGAGCGCAACATGTCGGCCAGCACATGGTCGGGCTCGATCTTCAGGTGGTCGGGCTTGAGCTCGATAGGCACATGCCGGTTGCCCAGGTGATAGGCCGCGCGCGTCAGGTCGAACGGCGTGCCATGGGCCGTGCAATGCGTGATGCGCAGCACCGGCTGCGGCGCCGCAATGACACGGACCAGCGAGCCATCTTCGGCCACCAGCACGTCCCCGCCGCGCACGGCGGTGCCGCGCGGCAGGAACACGCCGATCTGCCGGCCCTTCGAATCGGTGGCATCGAAGCGGCTTTTCTGGCGCACGTCCCAGTCGAGTTCGATGGTGGCGGCGCGCTTGAGCAGCACGGGCGCAAGGCCGCGGCCCTGGGACATGAGTTTGTTGGCGGTGAGCATGGTGCTTGCGACTCCGAATGAAGCGGAATAATATAACGCTTGTTATAACTTCGTTTGAACGGAGCTTTCCATGTCCGCCCTGAAACTGACCCAGATCGGCAACTCGGTCGGGGTTATCCTGCCCAAAGAAGTGCTGGTGAGCATGAATGTCGGCAAGGGTGACACGGTTTACCTGACACAAGCCGCGGGCGGGGGGTTCACCTTGACCCCGTACGACCAAGAATTCGAGCGCCAGATGGAAGCAGCCCGCCGCATCATGAAGAAGCGGCGCAACGTGCTGCGCGAGCTCGCCAAGTGAGCGCTGCGAACGAGTCGTGGGTCTGGCTCGGCGTCCAGTTGATCCGTGCTGTGCACCAGGAGCAACTGGCGGAGCATGGCGGACCCGCCGGGGTTCGCGACGAAGGCTTGCTTGCTTCGGCAATGGGACGACCGCAGAACAGGGCACTCTATGAATCGCCTGATGCCGCTGCGTTGGCTGCGAGCTACGCTTTCGGCATCGCTCGCAACCACCCCTTCACTGACGGCAACAAAAGAACAGCCTTCGTTGCCATGGAGGTTTTTCTTGACCTCAATGGTTTCGAGCTCCGCGCGTCCGACCATGATTGTGTGTTCGCTATGCTCAAGCTGGCCGAAGGCCAACTCGACGAAGAGGCGCTCGCCCAGTGGATTCGCAGTCACCTCGTGCGGCGCAGCACCTGACATTCAGAACAGAAAATACCGCTGCGTCAACGGCAACCGCACCGCCGGATCGCAGGTCAGCAAGTGCCCATCCGCGCGCACCGCATAGGTCTGCGCATCGATCTCCATCTTCGGCGTGTAGCCGTTGTGGATCAGGTCCTTCTTGCGAACGTTCCGGATGTTCTTCACCGCACTGAGATGCTTGGCCAGGCCGAAGCGCTCCTTGATGCCCGCGGCCAGCCCGGCCTGCGAGACGAAGGTGAGCGAGCTTCTGGCAAGCGAGCCTCCGTAGCTGCCGAACATCGGCCGGTAGTGCACCGGCTGCGGCGTGGGAATCGATGCATTGGGGTCGCCCATGGCTGCCATCGCAATGGTGCCGCCCTTGATGAGCGTGAATGGCTTCACGCCGAAGAAGGCGGGCTTCCAGATGACGATGTCGGCCCATTTGCCGACTTCGAGCGAGCCCACCTCGTGCGCGATGCCGTGCGCAATGGCGGGGTTGATCGTGTACTTGGCGACGTAGCGCTTGGCGCGAAAGTTGTCGTTGCGCTCGTTGTCTTCCGGCAGCTTGCCGCGCTGCAGCTTCATTTTGTGCGCCGTCTGCCAGCAGCGCAGCACCACCTCGCCCACGCGGCCCATGGCCTGGCTGTCGGAGCTGAACATGCTGATGGCGCCTAGGTCGTGCAGCACGTCTTCGGCGGCAATGGTTTCCTTGCGGATGCGAGATTCGGCAAACGCCAGGTCTTCGGCAATGCCGGCATCGAGGTGGTGGCACACCATAAGCATGTCGACGTGTTCGTCGAGCGTGTTCACGGTGTAGGGCATCGTCGGGTTGGTGGAAGAGGGGAGGAAGTTCTCCTCGCCCACCACGCGCAGGATGTCCGGCGCATGCCCGCCGCCGGCGCCTTCGGTGTGAAAGGCGCAGATCGAGCGGCCGCCCACGGCGGCAATGGTGTTCTCGACAAAGCCCGATTCGTTGAGCGTGTCGCTGTGGATCGCCACCTGCGTGTCGGTGGCGTCGGCCACGTCCAGGCAGTTGCTGATGGCCGACGGCGTGGTGCCCCAGTCTTCGTGCAGCTTGAGTCCGATCACACCGGCTTCGATCTGCTCATGCAGCGCATCGGGCAGGCTGGCGTTTCCCTTGCCCAGAAAGCCCAGGTTCATGGGGAACGCGTCGGCCGCCTGCAGCATGCGTTCGATGTGCCAGGGACCGGGCGTGGCCGTGGTCGCAAAGGTGCCTGTTGCCGGGCCGGTGCCGCCGCCCAGCATGGTGGTCACGCCGGAAGCAAGCGCTTCCTCGATCTGCTGCGGGCAGATGAAGTGGATGTGGCTGTCGATGCCGCCGGCGGTGACGATGTTGCCCTCGCAGCTGATGATCTCGGTGCCCGGGCCGATGACGATGTCCACGCCCGGCTGCACGTCGGGGTTGCCGGCCTTGCCGATGGCGGCGATGCGGCCGTTCTTCAAGCCGATGTCCGCCTTCACGATGCCCCAGTGGTCGAGGATTAGCGCGTTGGTCAGCACGGTGTCGACGGCGCCGCCAGCCGTGGGGTCGCTGCCCGTGCCATTCCTTGTGCGCTGCGACTGCGCCATGCCGTCGCGAATGGTCTTGCCGCCGCCGAACTTCACTTCTTCGCCGTAGCCGCCGGCGCGCAGCGTGTAGTCGGCCTCGACCTCGATCAGCAGGTCAGTGTCGGCAAGGCGAACCCGGTCGCCCACCGTGGGACCGAAGATTTCTGCATAGGCACGTCGCCCGATGGTGGCCATTTTTTAGAGCTTCCCTTGAACGAGGCCGCGAAAGCCATAGACGACGCGATCGCCCGAAAAGTCGACCAGTTCCACCGTGCGCTGCTGGCCCGGTTCGAATCGCACTGCCGCGCCCGAAGCGATGTTGAGCCGCATGCCGCGCGCGGCCTCGCGGTCGAAGCCGAGTGCGCCGTTGGTTTCGGCAAAGTGATAGTGCGAGCCGACCTGGATCGGCCGGTCGGCGGTGTTTTGCACCACCAGCGTGAGCGTGCGGCGGCCGGGGTTGAGCGTGTGCTCGCCCTCGTCGGTGAAGAGTTCGCCGGGTGTCATCACACCGCCTGCGAGAGCAGCGTGGCGCCCAGCGCCACCACGGCGGCGCCCGCCACGCGCGGCAGCCAGGCATTGGCATGGCGCAGCGCCCATCCCGTTGCGATGCCCGCGAGGTGCAGCAGCACGGTGGCGGCGACCATGCCGGCCAGCGTCAACGCCGCGCCTTGCTCTCCTGCGAGTTCATGGCCGTGCGCCACGCCGTGGAAGACGGCAAACACGCCGACTACCGCCGCAGCCACCGCGGCTGGCAGGTGAATGCGAGTGGCGACCAGCAGGCCTAGCACCAGCAAAGAGGCCGCGATCATCGGTTCGACGGCCGGCAACTGCACGCCCGCCAGCCCCATCAGCGCGCCCACGAGCAGCATGCCCGCGAAGGCCAGCGGCGCCCACGGCAGATCGGCCCCCCGGCGCGCGGCCAGCGCACTCCAGAGACCGACCGCGACCATGGCCGCGAGGTGGTCGACGCCGGTGAGCGGGTGCATGAAACCGGTGACGAAGCCATGGTGCATGCCGCCGTCGACGCCGGTGTGGGCGCTGGCGGCCAACGGCAGCAGCAGGACGGCGAGGGCAAGGGTCTTGGAAGCGTTGTGGCGCATGACAGGTCTTTCTTGTTCTGGAGGGAGTCAGACAATGGGCTGGTGAACGGTGACCAGCTTGGTTCCGTCCGGGAAAGTGGCTTCCACCTGGATGTCCGGAATCATCTCGGCGATGCCGTCCATCACGTCGTCGCGGGTGAGCACGGTGCGGCCTTCGCTCATGAGCGCGGCAACGCTCTTGCCGTCGCGGGCCCCTTCCATCACGGCGGCGGAGATCAGGGCGACGGCTTCGGGGTAGTTGAGCTTCAGCCCCCGCGCCTTGCGGCGTTCGGCTAGCAATGCTGCGGTGAAGATCAGCAGCTTGTCTTTTTCGCGCGGGGTCAGTTCCATGAGGGGGCGGCGTCGGGTGCGTGGAGGTCGGCCATTATTGGGCAGGCTTCGGCTTTGCAACAGTCGTGCCGGTGTTCGCCAAACGACGTATGGATGGCACGAAAGATGCACCGAAACGGTGTGAACCCCGCCGAGACTTCCACCAGCCCCGACGACGCGCCCCAGCGCATCGTCAAGGTCCGGCGCGACTACAACAGCTGGGTGGCGAGCGAAACGCTCGAGGACTACGCGCTGCGCTACACGCCGCAGAGCTTTCGCAAGTGGTCCGAATGGCGGGTGGCCAACACGGCGTTCGGGGCGGCGTCGTTCCTCATCCTCGAGGCGGTCGGCGCCACGCTGCTGGTGAAGTACGGCTTTGCCAACGCCTTCTGGGCGATCCTCGCGACGGGGCTCATCATCTTCCTGGCGGGCCTGCCGATCAGCGTGTATGCCGCGCGCTACGGGGTCGACATGGACCTGCTCACGCGTGGCGCGGGCTTCGGCTACATCGGCTCCACGCTCACCTCGCTCATCTACGCGTCGTTCACCTTCATCTTCTTTGCGCTCGAGGCGGCGGTGATGGCCTATGCGCTCGAGCTGGTCCTCGGCGTGCCGCCGGTCTGGGGCTACCTGGTGTGCGCGCTGGTGGTGATTCCGCTGGTCACCCATGGGGTGTCAGCCATCAGCAGGCTTCAGCTGTGGACCCAGCCCCTTTGGCTGGTAATGCTTGTGGTGCCCTTTATCTTCGTGCTCGTGCGCGATCCTGGTGCGTTCGCAGGCATCGTGCACTACAACGGTTCAAAAGCGAGCGCCAAAGGCTTCGACTTGCACCTTTTTGGCGCTGCATTGACGGTCGGCATTGCATTGATCACCCAGATGGGGGAACAGGCCGACTACCTGCGCTTCATGCCGGCTCGCAGCCCGGGGAGCGCCCGGCGCTGGTGGGCGGGCGTGCTGGCCGGCGGACCGGGATGGGTGATCCTGGGCGTGGTCAAGATGCTCGGCGGCGCGCTTCTGGCCTATCTGGCGATCACGCACATGGTGCCGGTCGAGCGCGCGGTCGATCCGAACCAGATGTATCTCGCCGCCTACGAGTACGTGTTTCCGAACTACGGCTGGGCGGTGGCGGCCACTGCGCTGTTCGTCGTGATCTCGCAGCTCAAGATCAATGTCACCAACGCCTACGCGGGCTCGCTGGCCTGGAGCAACTTTTTCTCGCGCGTCGCACATAGCCACCCGGGGCGCGTGGTGTGGGTGGTGTTCAACGCGCTCATCGCCTTCATGCTGATGGAGATGAACGTGTTCGAGGCGCTGGGCGACGTGCTCGGCCTTTTCGCCAACATCGCCATCGCCTGGATGATGGCCGTGGTGGCTGACCTGGTCATCAACAAACCGCTGGGCCTTTCGCCGCCGGGCATCGAGTTCAAGCGCGCGCATCTTTGGGACATCAATCCGGTAGGCGTGGGTGCGATGGCGCTGGCCTCGCTGCTGTCCATCACCGCGCACCTCGGGGTCTTCGGACCCTTGGCCCAGGCCTTCTCGGCGCTCATTGCGCTGGGCACGGCGCTGGTGGTTTCGCCGTTGCTCGCCTGGGCCACGGGCGGCAAGTACTACCTGGCGCGGGATTCGGCGGCTCACGGCGCCGTCGCGTTTGCGCCGGCCGCGGGCTCGCGTGCGGTCCGCTGGGCGCGGGTCGAGCGCGACGCGCAAGAGAATGGCGCCGACGGCAGCTACCAGCGCCTCAAGGTACAGCATTGCGTGATCTGCGAGCGCGAGTACGAAGGGCCCGACATGGCCCATTGCCCGGCCTACCAGGGTGCGATCTGTTCGCTCTGCTGCACGCTCGATGCGCGCTGCGGCGACCTGTGCAAACCGCATGCGAGCCTTTCGGCGCAATGGTCATCCGTGCTGCGCTGGCTGCTGCCGCGTTTCAGCTGGCGCTATCTGGACACGGGCCTCGGGCACTTCCTGCTGCTGATGCTGATCATCGTGCCCGTGCTGGCGGTGGTGTTCGGCGTGCTCTACCAGCAGGAGCTGCGCGCAATGGGCGAGAGCCTGCTGCAGATGGCGTCGCAGTCGGAACTGGCCGAAGCCCTGGCGAACGCCCAGCAGTCTTCATTGCGCTCGGGATTTCTCAAGGCCTACATGGCGCTGCTGGTGATCGCCGGCGTGGTGGCCTGGTGGCTGGTGCTTGCGCACCAGAGCCGCCGGGTCGCGCAGGAGGAGTCGAACCGCCAGACCCATCTGCTGATGCGCGAGATCGAGCTGCACCGCGCCACCGATCGGGCGCTGCAATCGGCCAAGCAGACGGCGGAAGAAGCGCGCGAGGTTGCCGAGCAGGCCAAGCTCGCGGCCGACCAGGCGCGGCGCGCCGCCGACCAGGCCAACCAGGCCAAGAGCCGCTACATCAGCGCCATCAGCCACGAGCTGCGCACCCCGCTCAACAGCATCCTGGGCTACGCGCAGCTGATGGGCGAAGACCAGTCCGTGCCGCCGCACCGCCAGCAGGCCGTGGCGGTGATCAAGCGCGGCGGCGAGCACCTGCTGTCGCTCATCGAGGGCACGCTGGCCATCGCGCACATAGAGGCCGGCAAGCTCACGCTGCACGCCAGGCCCATGCGCTTTGCCGACACGTTGCGCGAGCTGGCCGACATGTTCGAACTGCAGGCCGCGGAGAAGGGGCTGCGGTTCCGCTTCGAGACCAGCGGCACCTTGCCCGAGGTGGTGCGCGCCGACGAAAAACGGGTGTGCCAGATCCTCATCAACCTGCTGGGCAACGCCATCAAGTTCACGGTCGCGGGCGAGGTGACGCTGCGGCTTTCGTATGCGCGCGAATTTGCCTCGGTCGAAATAGAAGACACCGGGCCGGGCATGACGCCCGCAGATATCGAGCGCATCTTCGAGCCCTTTACGCGGGGCGACGCGGCCGCGGCCGCGTCGCCCGGTGCGGGGCTGGGCCTCACCATCGCCAAGATGCTGACCGACCTGATGGGCGGCGAGATGAAGGTGACCAGCACGCCAGGCAAAGGCTCGCTGTTCCGCGTGCGGCTCTTCTTGCCGCGCGTGCACGACACGGCGGTTGCCGCAGGCCGGCCAGTTCCGGTGCAGCGTGCGCGGCGCGGCTACGAAGGCCCTCGCCGGCGGCTGCTGGTGGTCGACAACGAGGAGGCCGACCGGGACCTGCTCGGCCATGTGCTGTCGCCACTCGGTTTCGACTTGCGCACCGCCGCCAGCGGCCACGATGCGCTGGACCTCATCGCAGCCGGCTACCGTCCCGATGCGATGTTCGTCGACCTTGCCATGCCGGGCATCGACGGCTGGGAGACGATTCGCCGCGCGCGCAAGCTCGGCCTGGCCGAAGCCTCCGTGGCCATCGTCTCGGCCAATGCCTTTGACAAGGGCCTGGACAACGACGTGGACATTGCGCCGGAAGATTTCTTCGTCAAGCCGGTGCGCCACACCGAATTGCTCGACTGGCTCGAACGCCGCCTCGGCCTGCGGTGGACGGACAGCGCCGCCAAGCCGCCGCCTGCTGCCGAGCCGCTCGCCATGCAGGCGCCTTCGCTTTTTCGGCTGCGCGCGCTCGACGAAGCTGTGAGCCTGGGCTATTTTCGCGGCATCATGAACCAGCTCGACGAGATCGACGCCGAACAGCCCGAATGCATGGCATGGACCGACGCGCAGCGCGTGCTCGCGCGCCAGTTCCAGTTCGAAGCCATGGGCCGGACGCTGGCCGCTGCGGTGAGCGCGGCCTGAGGGAACCAGCTCCGATGGAAACCACTCCGCTCGCAAGAACACTGCGCGAACAGGGCGCCAACAGCGACCTGGTGCTGATCGTCGACGACGTGCCCGACAACCTCGCGGTGCTGCATGATGCGCTCGACGAGTCGGGCTACACCGTGCTCATTGCCACCAGCGGCGAGCAGGCGCTGCAGCGTGCCGCGCAGGCCCGCCCCGACATCGTGCTGCTCGACGCGATGATGCCGGGCATCGACGGCTTCGAGGTGGCGCGCAGGCTCAAGTCCGATGCCGCGACGGCGCACATTCCCATCGTGTTCATGACCGGACTTACCGAGACCGAGCACCTGGTGGCCGCACTGGAAGCCGGCGGTGTCGACTACGTCACAAAGCCGATCAAGCCGAAGGAAGTGCTGGCCCGCATGAACGTGCACCTGCAAGGCGCCCGCCGCGCCCGGCAGGATGCCCGCCAAGCCGGCCAGGCGCGCAACGCGCTCGACGCCTTCGGCTACGCCAGCATCACTGTACGGCTCCCCGAGGGCAAGCTGATCTGGCAGACGGCGCTCGCGCGCGACCTACTGCAGCGCTACTGCGACACCCGCGCGCCCGAGACGCCGCCGGTGGTGCTCGAATGGCTGCGGCGCCACGCGCCCGATGCCCGGCAGCAAGGCATCGAGCCGCCGGCGCTTTCGATCGTGCGGCCGAGCATGGGGGCCACGCCGAGCGCCGCCGGGCCGCACCAAGGCGCGAGCGGCCCCCTCGGGGGGCAGCGAGGACACGCAGTGCCGAGCGTGGGGGCCACGCCAACCACGAGCAGCCTCAGCATGCGCCTGCATCGCCAGACCGGCCAGGACGACGATGGCGACGAGTGGATGATCGTCATGCGAGAGGTTTCGGACACCGCCGTGATCGAAGCCATGAGCCTCAGCCTGAAGCTCACGGCGCGCGAAGCCGAGGTGCTCTACTGGGTGGTGAAGGGCAAGACCAACAAGGACATCGGCGAGATTCTCGGCAGCAGTCCAGCCACGGCCAAGAAGCATCTGGAGCGGGTTTACGTGAAGCTCGGCGTCGAAACCCGGACCGCAGCAGCCGGGGTGGCCATCAAGCGCATCCGCGAACTGCAGCCGCAATTCGAGATCTGAGGGCGCTTGCCGTCCATAGAATCGTCGGGTCCTCGAGGGGTGCAGGCGATGAACGACAACAGACGCAGAGCAACGATTCGACTGCCGCTAAACGCCTGGCTGCTTGGCAGCGCCGTCGTTCTCGCGAGCGTGGGGGCACAGGCTGGCGGGCATTTCGATGTCGACGACGCCGGCACGCTCGATCCGGGCCAATGCCAGTACGAAGCCTGGTGGGGCCGCACCGGCCCCGAACCCGTGACCGTTCTGCACGTCGGACCGGCCTGCCGCGTGGGACCGGTCGAACTGGGGCTGAACCTCGACCGGCTTTCGGCGGGGGGCGTGCGCTCCGTCGTTGCGGGCCCGCAACTCAAATGGAATTTCTTCGGCCCTGCAGCCGATGCGCCGCTGAGCGCGGCATTGTCGGTTGGTGCGGCGTTCGACCTGACGCGTGGCGGCCGCGCGGGCGGGCAGTTGGTGCTGCCAGTCACATGGCGTCCCACCGGCAGCCTCCAGATCCATGCCAACCTGGGTGCCGACTGGGCCACCGGCACCGGAGCTCGCACACCGCGGGGCGGGTTGGCCGCGGAGTGGGCGCTCGATGACAAGGTCTCGCTGATCGCGGAGCGCAGCCGTGCCTCGGGGCTCTGGGCTTCGCGCATAGGGGGGCGTTTCAGTCTCACGCCGCTGATCAGCGTGGACGTCAGCGCTTCCAGGACAGGGCCGCAGCGCGTGCGCGGCTTCGTGGTGGGGCTGAACCACGAGTTCAGCTGGAACTAAAGGCAATCAAGGCCGGCGACCTCCGGGCAGCGATGGTCAGCGCCCGGACTGGACCTTGATCCGGATCGTGTTCACATCCCAGCCCTTGCTGCGCAGCCGGGTGACCAGCATCGGCGACAGCTGGCGCAGCTTGGCGGCTGCGGCGCTGCCGTTGACCAGCAGGCACCATACGTCGCCTTCGGCCGGGCCGGCCTGGATGGCGGGGCGCATGGCCGGCGGAATCAGCCCTTCGACCGCCCGCAGCCGCTCGCCGGCGTCGCGCGCCCGCGCGATCAGGCTCGCCAGGGTGGGCGAACCTTCGGCGGCCTGCTGCAGCGTGAACGGAGGGACGGAGCGGCGATTCATGGGTAATCCGGAAGGTGGAACAAGGGCAGCTAAAATGCCCGGTTTGCCGACGCTTGCGCCGGCAGATCGGTCTGGAGCCGCTTGCTTTCGAGGCTTGCATTCGAAGAAGGCGCGCCCAACTGCTTTCACCATATCTTAGGGAATCCGGTCGCAGTGCCTGCCTAGTCAGGTGCACGCCCATCTCCACGCCAATGGCAACCAACTTCCTGACCCAGATTTTCGGCAGTCGCAACGACCGGCTCCTCAAGCAGTATCGCAAGACGGTGGAGCGCATCAACGCGCTGGAACCCGAATTCGAGAAGCTCACCGACGACGGGCTGCGCGCCAAGACTCAGGAATTCAAGGACCGCATCGCCAAGGGCGAGACCCTCGACGCCCTGCTGCCGGAAGCATTCGCCACCGTCCGCGAAGGCTCCAAGCGCGTCATGAAGATGCGGCATTTCGACGTGCAGCTGCTGGGCGGCATGGCGCTGCACAACGGCAAGATCGCCGAAATGCGCACCGGCGAAGGAAAGACCCTGACCGCTACGCTGCCGGTGTACCTGAACGCTCTCTCGGGCAACGGCGTGCACGTGGTTACCGTGAACGACTACCTCGCCAATCGCGACGCCCAGTGGATGGGCCGCCTGTACAACTTCCTGGGCCTCACGGTGGGCATCAACCTGCCGCAGATGCCACGTGAGGAAAAGCAGGCCGCCTACGGCAGCGACATCACGTACGGCACCAACAACGAGTACGGCTTCGACTACCTGCGCGACAACATGGTGTACGAGCCCGGCGACCGGGTTCAGCGTGGCCTGAACTACGCCATCGTCGACGAGGTGGACTCGATCCTGATCGACGAGGCCCGCACGCCGTTGATCATCAGCGGCCAGGCCGAAGACCATACCGACCTGTACCTGGCCATCAACAAGGTGGTGCCCCTCTTGACCAAGCAGGAGGGCGAGGCCGATCCGCGCACGGGCGAAGGCGTCACCGTGCCGGGCGATTTCACGGTCGACGAAAAGACCCACCAGGTGTTCCTGACCGAAGACGGCCATGAGAAGGCCGAGCAGCTCTTGAGCGAATTCAAGCTGCTGCCCGAAGGCGCGTCGCTCTACGACCCGGCCAACATCACGCTGATGCACCACCTGAATGCGGCGCTGCGTGCGCGGCACCTGTATCACCGCGACCAGCATTACGTGGTGCAGCAGGGCGAGGTCGTCATCGTCGACGAATTCACCGGCCGCCTGATGACCGGCCGCCGCTGGAGCGACGGCCTGCACCAGGCCGTGGAAGCCAAGGAAGGCGTGCAGATCCAGGCCGAGAACCAGACGCTCGCCTCCATCACCTTCCAGAACTACTTCCGCCTGTACAACAAGCTGGCCGGCATGACCGGCACGGCCGACACCGAGGCCTACGAGTTCCAGGAAATCTACGGTCTCGAGACCGTCATCATTCCGCCGAATCGCATCAGCAAGCGGGACGACCAGCTCGACCGGGTCTACAAGACCACGCGCGAAAAATACGAAGCGGCAATCCAGGACATCCGCGAGTGCTACGAGCGCGGCCAGCCGGTGCTGGTGGGCACCTCGTCGATCGAGAACTCCGAGATCATCGACGGCCTGCTCACCCAGGCGGGCCTGCCGCACCAGGTGCTCAACGCCAAGCAGCATGCACGCGAAGCCGACATCGTGGCGCAGGCCGGCCGCGCGAAGATGATCACCATCGCGACCAACATGGCTGGCCGCGGTACCGACATCGTGCTGGGCGGCAACATCGAGAAGATGATCGAGGCGATCGAGAACGACGAAGGTCGCGACGAAGCCACCAAAGAGGCCGACATTGCCCACGTGCGCGCCGAATGGACCAAGGACCATGAGTTCGTCAAGTCGCTGGGCGGCCTGCGCATCATCGCGACCGAGCGCCACGAATCGCGCCGCATCGACAACCAACTGCGCGGCCGTTCGGGCCGCCAGGGCGACCCGGGCTCTTCGCGCTTCTACCTGAGCCTGGACGATCCGCTGATGCGCATCTTCGCGGGCGACCGCGTGAAGGCGATCATGGATCGCCTGAAGATGCCCGACGGCGAAGCCATCGAAGCCGGCATCGTCACGCGCAGCATCGAGAGCGCGCAGCGCAAGGTCGAGGCCCGTAATTTCGACATCCGCAAGCAGCTGCTCGAGTACGACGATGTGTCGAACGACCAGCGCAAGGTGATCTACCAGCAGCGCAACGACATCCTGGACGCGGCCGATCTCACGGCGCAGATCGCGGCGCTGCGCGAAGGCTGCTTCACCGACCTCGTGCGGCAGTACGTGCCGGCCGAATCGGTCGAGGAGCAGTGGGACCTGGAAGGCCTGGAGAAGACCCTCTTCAACGAGTGGGGCATCGACATGCCCCTGAAGAAGCAGATCGAAGCGGCCGAAGCCGTGAGCGACGAGGACATCGTCGAAATGGTGGTCAAGGCCGCCAACGACAGCTTCGGTGCCAAGGTGGCGCTGATCGGACAGGAAAACTTCACCCAGTTCGAGCGCATGGTGCTGCTGCAGAGCATCGACACGCACTGGCGCGAGCACCTGGCCTCGCTCGACTACCTGCGCCAGGGCATTCACCTGCGCGGCTATGCGCAGAAGCAGCCCAAGCAGGAGTACAAGCGCGAAGCCTTCGAGCTCTTCGGACAGCTGCTCGATTCGGTCAAGAACGAAGTCACGCGCCAGCTCATGACGGTGCGCGTGCAGTCGGGCGAGCAGCTCGAAGAGGCTGCGGAAGCGCTCGAGAGCCGCGGCGAGAACGTCTCGAACATCACCTACAGCGCGCCGACCGAGACCGGCGAGGTCGAGGTCCGCCTGGATGAGGAAAACCAGCGCCGCATCGCGGCCGCGGGCCTGGGGCTCGGTACCCTCAGCGCTGAAGCCGCGGCGTTCGCGCGCGTCGGCCGCAACGACCCGTGCCCGTGCGGCAGCGGCAAGAAGTACAAGCATTGCCACGGCAAACTCAGCTGACCCCGATACCTTTTCGACGAGAAATACAGCCATGCCCGTGAACCTGTCCGCTCCTGATCCTGCCGCCCTGTTCGCGGTGCCCGGCGTCCGAATCGGCGTGGCCGAAGCGGGCGTGCGCAAGGCCAACCGCAAGGACCTGACCGTCGTGCTGATCGATGAAGGCGCAGCGGTCGGCGGCGTATTCACCCAGAACCGTTTTTGCGCCGCGCCGGTACAGGTCTGCCGCGACCACCTCGCCGCCAACTACGGCATTCGCGCGATGGTGATCAACACCGGCAACGCCAATGCCGGCACGGGCGAAGACGGCCTGATGCGCACGCGGTCCACCTGCATTGCGCTCGCGCGCCACCTGGAAATCGCGCCGGAGCAGATCCTGCCGTTCTCGACCGGCGTGATCATGGAGCCGCTGCCGGTGGACCGCATCGAAGCGGGCCTGCCCGCCGCGCTGGCCGACGCGTCGGCCAGCCACTGGGCACGCGCCGCCGAAGGCATCATGACCACCGACACGATCCCCAAGGCGTTCAGCCAGCAGGTCCAGGTCGGCGGCGCCACGGTCACCATCACCGGCATCAGCAAAGGCGCCGGCATGATCCGCCCGAACATGGCAACGATGCTCGGCTTCATGGCGACAGACGCGAAGATCGACCCGTCGCTGATCCAGCCGCTCGCCAAGTTGCTGGTCGATGCCTCGTTCAACCGCGTGACGATCGACGGCGACACATCGACCAACGATTCGTTCGTCGTCATTGCCACGCAGAAGGCCGCGCACGCCACCATCACCTCGCTGGAGTCGGCCGACGGCCAAGCGCTGGTGGCCGCAATGCAGAACGTTGCCCGCCAATTGGCGCAGGCGATCGTGCGCGACGGCGAAGGCGCCACCAAGTTCATCACCATCCAGGTCGAGGGCGGCCGCAACGCGGAAGAGTGCAAGCAGGTGGCCTATGCGGTTGCGCACTCGCCGCTGGTCAAGACCGCCTTCTTCGCGAGCGACCCGAACCTGGGCCGCATCCTGGCGGCTGTCGGCTACGCAGGCATTGCCGATCTCGACCAGACCGGCATCGACCTGTTCCTGGACGAGGTGCACGTAGCGGTCAAGGGCGGACGCAACCCGTCGTACCGCGAGGAAGACGGCCAGCGCGTGATGAAGCAGACCGAGATCACGGTGCGCATCGGCTTGGGCCGCGGGAACGCGAGCGAGACCGTGTGGACCTGCGACCTGAGCCACGACTACGTGACCATCAACGCCGACTACAGGTCATGAACGAGCAGTTCCAGAGGCTGATCGAACGCGCCGAGCAACTGATCGGCCGCATCGAGTCGATCCTGCCCCAGCCGCTGGCGGCCCCTGCCGACTGGAACGCATCCATCGCGTGGCGCTATCGGCGCCGGAGTTCGGGCCACGGCGTGCTCGAGCCGGTGAAGCACGTGGCCGCCATGGCGCTTGATTCGCTGAAGGAGATCGACGTCCAGAAGGAAAAGATCGAGCGCAACACGCGCCAGTTCGTCGAAGGCAAGCCGGCCAACAACGTGCTGCTGACGGGTGCGCGCGGCACCGGCAAATCGTCGCTCATCCGTGCCTGCCTGCAGGCTTATGCGCCGCAGGGGCTGCGGCTGATCGAAGTCGACAAGGCCGAGCTGACCGACCTGCCCGACATCGTCGAGGTGGTGTCGCAGCGGCCCGAGAAATTCATCGTGTTCAGCGACGACCTGAGCTTCGACGAGGGCGAGCCCGGCTACAAGGCGCTCAAGTCGATCCTGGACGGCTCGATTGCGGCCGCCACGCCCAATGTGCTGATCTACGCGACCAGCAACCGCCGCCACCTGCTGCCCGAATACATGAAGGACAACCTCAGCTACACCCACACCGAGGATGGCGAGGTGCATCCGGGCGAAGTGATCGAGGAGAAGATCTCGCTGTCCGAGCGCTTTGGCCTGTGGGTGAGCTTCTATCCATTCAGCCAGAACGAATACCTGGCCATCGTCGCGCAGTGGCTGTCGTCGTTCGGCGTCGACAAGGCGGCCATCGAGGCGGCGCGCCCCGAAGCGCTCGTGTGGGCGCTGGAGCGCGGTTCGCGCAGTGGCCGCGTGGCCTACCAGTTCGCGCGCGACTACGCTGGGCGGGCTTCCGCATGAGCGCACAGCCGGAGGCCCAAGGCCGCAAGCACACCGAGGTGGCTGTGGGCGTGTTGATCCGCCCGGCAGATGACGCGCTCCTGCTGTCGACCCGGCCCGAGGGCAAGGCCTACGCGGGTTATTGGGAGTTTCCGGGCGGCAAGATCGAGGCCGGCGAAACGGTGGAGCAGGCTTTGCGCCGCGAGCTGCACGAAGAACTGGGCATCACCATCGCAAACGCCGAGATCTGGAAGGTCACCGAGCACAACTACCCGCATGCGCTGGTGCGGTTGCACTGGTGCAAGGTCACGGCCTGGAGCGGCGAGCTCGAAATGCGCGAAGGGCAGGCGATGCGCTGGCAGCAGCTGCCGCTCGACGTGGCGCCGGTGCTGCCGGGGGCGTTGCCGGTGCTCGAATGGCTGACGCAGGAGCGCGGGCTGCCTGCGTCGGCGGCACTGGCAGTCTCGACCCTGGCCTGATGGACTGGACCGCAAGGTCGGATGCGTACGGCTTGCGGGCCTTCGCAGGCTTGGGCTAAGACATGCTGCATCCCAAGTACCGCGCCGACATCGATGGCCTGCGCGCCGTGGCGGTGGCGTCGGTGCTGGCCTTCCATGCCTTTCCCGACGCGCTGCCGGGGGGCTTCATCGGGGTCGACATCTTCTTCGTGATCTCGGGTTTCCTGATCACGACAATCATCATGCAAAGCCATGCGGCGGGCGATTTCAGCTACCGCGATTTCTACGCGCGGCGCATCCGGCGGATCTTCCCGGCGCTGACGCTGGTGCTGCTGGCCACGCTCGCCTTCGGCTGGTATGCGCTGCTGCCGAGGGAGTTCACTGAACTGGGCAAGCAGGCCGCCGGCGGCGCCGCCTTCATTGCCAATTTCATCTTCTGGGGCGAGGCGGGCTATTTCGATACGGCCGCGGAGACGAAGCCCTTGCTGCACCTCTGGTCGCTGGGCATCGAGGAGCAGTTCTATATTTTCTGGCCCATGCTGCTGGGGGTCGCTTGGCGCCGGCGCTGGCCGGTCCTGCGCCTGTTGTGGGCGCTGGCCGCGGTTTCGTTTCTCGTCAATGTGCTGACGATCCATCCCTTTCGGACGGCGGCGTTCTATTCGCCCGCTTCGCGCTTCTGGGAACTGATGGTGGGTGGCATCCTGGCCTGCATGCGCCTGCAGCCCGGCAAGGGAGCGGCGCCGGCCTGGCGCAGCAACGTGCAGTCGTGCCTGGGCGTGGCGCTGATCGTCCTGGGGCTTGTGATGACCCGCAGCGACAAGGCTTTTCCGGGGTGGTGGGCGCTGCTGCCGACATTGGGGGCGGCCAGCTGTATCGCGGCCGGGCCTTCGGGCGTGCTGAACAGGCATGTGCTCGCCAGCCGCCCGATGGTGTGGATCGGCCTGATCAGCTATCCGCTTTATCTGTGGCATTGGCCGTTGCTGGTCTACGCACGCATCGTGAGTGAGGGCGAACCATCGCCCTGGGTGCGCGGGGCCATGGTGCTGGCGAGCGTGGCACTGGCCTGGCTGACCTACCGCTTCGTCGAGCGCTTCACGAGGGCACGTGCGAACACCGGCATGCTGCGCACGCTCGTGGGCGGCAGCGTGGCGATTGCGGTCGCCGGACTGCTGGCGCTGGCCGGTATGCCGCCGCGCAACGGCAGCGACCTGCTGCGCAAGGTGACCGATGCCACGGCGGACGACAACTACTATGCCGGTTTCGCGCAGCAGAAGCTCGGCGACTTTCCGGTCAAACGCGTGGGCAGCGGCGACCGCAAGGTCTTGCTGATCGGCGACAGCCACATCCTGCAGTACGCGCCGCGTGCGATGGAGCTTGCACGCTCCGCACCCGGGCGCATGGCCACGACCTACTTTTCGACGTATGGTGCCTGTCCACCAGTGCCCGGCATGGTCGCTGATGGCAACCCCGGCTGCGAGAAGGCGCGCCGCGAGATGCTGGCGCTGGCCGCCGATCCGCAGATCGACACCGTGGTGGTCGGCGCCTGCTGGAACTGCTACTTCACGGGCAACTTTCCGCTGCCGTTCTATTTTCAGGAGGGCGCTTCGGCCTACCTCGTGAACAACGGTGGTGCGGGTCTTGGGCGTTCGCTGGCATCGCTCGAAAAGCTGCTGGCGCAACTGGCGAAGAACAAGAAGAAGGTCTACCTGCTGCTGGACAACGCCAGCGGCCCTGAGTTCGAGCCCCGGCGCCTCATCGAGGGCAGCCGCATGGGCAGGATGGTGGCGCTCTCCAGTACGCCCGTGGCGCCCCTTGCGCCGGACCAGGCGCGGCTCAACGAGCAATTGCGCGCGCTCGCGCTTTCCAGCGGGGCGGAACCCATCGACGTGATGGCCAGGCTGTGTGCGGACGGACAGTGCTTGAGAGCAACGCCCGACAATGCACCGGCCTACAAGGACCGGGAGCATCTGCGTCCGGCGTACGTTCGCACGCACGCGGACTACCTGGACCGCGTCTTTCTCACGCCATAGCGCAGGGCGCGCCTACTGGACCTTCTTCGGGTCGCCGAAGGATTCGTCGTCGGCCGGGGTTTCCGCCGGCATGCGGAACTCCTCGCTGGCCCAGGCGCCGAAATCGATGCCCTTGCATCGCGCGCTGCAAAACGGGCGGTAGGGGTTTCGTTCGGCGTAGACACTGTCGCCGCCACACGAGGGGCAGCGGACGATCCGCTCGCCGCTCTTGTTCACGTCGCTCATTGAATAACCTTCATGCCTTGCACGGCAGTGCGAGCTTGCCGGGATGGCCCGGCCGACCGCTCATGCGCAAAGGGTGAGTTCGAATGCCGCGTCGTCCGTGCTCGGGTGCAGCCGGTCGTCGGCTTCGTGCCGCATCAGCCGCACCGAAACCATGAGCCGGTTGCCGCTGATCTCTGGAATGAGCCCGAGCGCGGGATCGATGCGCAACCGCAGCAACTGGAAGCTGCGGCCCTGCGGCAGGTTTTGCTGGAATTGTCCGCCGGTGGCAATGACCTTGTACGGTACGTCGGCATCGCGCAGCAGCTTGAGCAGCAGGTAGATGGATTCCGCCAGCGGGGAGAGCGTGGCGGACCAGCGTTCGAGGTCGGCACGGCGGCTTGCCGCACTGCGATGCTGCCAGGCGTAGTAGGCGGGCAGGTCGAACTCGCAGGTGCCGCCCGGAATGCCCGCGCGGCTGCGGATGCTCATGAGCCATTCGTTCTCGGTCAGGGCCTGGCCGGCCTTGCCGGCAACGCCGTTGAGCGTCGCGAAGTTGCGTTCGAGCTGCGCCACCACCTGGTCGAGCACGGCCTCCGCAATGGCGGGATTGCCGCGGTAGCTGTTGAAGACGTTCTTGTGCTTGTCGAGGTCGCGCATCACGTCGGCCTTGAGGTCGGCGCGCGCGGCAACATCCATGATCTCGAAGATCGTGACCAGCGCGTAGTGATGCGACAGTGCGGATTCCGAGGGCACCAGTTCCCCGAGACGGCGGAAGAGATGCTCCAGCCGCAGGTAGGTGCGGATGCGCTCGTTGAAAGGGTACTCGTAGAGGATCACGCGTTTGTATCGGTTTCCTGTCGCGCCATCATAGCTTCAGGGTGATTTCGATGGGGGCGTGGGCAGCACTTCGCGCACGGCGCCGAGCATGCGCTCTCCCAGCGCGAGTTGGCCGTGCATGGACATGTGGGTGTCGTTCGAAAAATAGAAATCCCGGATCTGCGTGTGCTTCTCGCGCGTGAAGGCGTAGAGGTCGGGTCCGAGGCCGGACGTGCGGAACCCGGCTTCGAAATCCTTGGAGTAATCGGGCTTCAGGTACACGGTGGTCTTGTTGGGGATCACCATCCACATGATAGGAAACTTGCCGTGCGTCTTTGTGAAATTCTTCATCCACTCCAGGTGCGCAGGGGTCAGCGGGCCATTGTCGTCATCTTCGGCGAAAAACGGCATCTTGTCGCAGGAGCGATGGGAGAAGAGCTTGCAACCGTCCGGCACGGGCCGGACCCAGGTGTTCCAGTCGAAGTGAACGTCTGTTGCAGACTTTTTCGCCTTCCAGGTGTTGTAGTAGGTGGTGATGCCCGTCAGGAACTGCACGTTCCAGTTGGGAGCAGGGCTGGGCACGGTCTCGTCTGGCGTGATCAGGGGATGGTCCATGGCGTCGAAGGGCCGGACCATCTTCTGGCACTTCATGCTGTCCTTGGTGCGGTCGCCCAGCAGGCGCTCCACGCTCTCGATGATGATCAGCTTGCCCTTGAATCCGGTGCGCTCGACCCATTGGTCGAAGTCGCTGCAGAGCGCGTTCTCGTATTGGCCCCAATAGGTGGTCGAGACACGGTAGCCCGCCTTGGCAAGCACGGACTGCCAGCGGAAGGTCATCGAGAAGCTGTCCCCGATGACCATGATGTCGGCCTGGTCCACAGGCGTGCCCTTCAGAAGGGCGGGGTCGACCTTGGGCGGCGGGGCGGTCCAGCCGAACTCGCGTTCGGACAGGCGGCCAATCCGCGTGAGGTCGCCGTAGGGCACGGGGCTGGTGAGCGAAACGACCCACAGCACCATCAGGGCGATGTAGCCGATGAGAAAGAATCGCAGCCAGACTTTGGCGGGCGTCGTCATTGTCGGATCAGAATTGGAAATAGAGGAACGGGCTGTAGTTGCCCAGCTTCGAGACGCACCACGCGAAGAGCGCGAAAGTGCCGATCGCAAGCACGGCCGATGAGACCCAGGCCATCACAGGCTGGCCCGCAACCGCCTTCGGGTGGGGAATCCAGCGCTCGAGCGAGATCGTCGGAGGCAGCGCAAGGCAGATGATGATGCCCACCAGCATGGTCTGGAAAAACTCGGGCTTGCGGAACGGCACGGGGCCGAGCTCGCTGAAGGCCGAGGCCGGTGCGCCGTGCATTCCGAGCATGCCCTTGTAGATGGCCATGGCCGTATGCACGCCGTCGGCGCGGAAGACGATCCACGCCAGCACCACGCAAAGGAAGGTCAGCAGCCAACCCAGCACGCGGGCCATGCGGCCCGGTGTGGCGTTGCGGCGCACTTTGGCGTTCCAGAGATGGTTGATCATCAGGAACACGCCGTGCAACGCGCCCCAGATCACGAAGGTCCATGCGGCTCCATGCCAGAGGCCGCCGAGCAGCATCGTGAGAAACAGGTTCAGATAGCGCCGTGCAGGGCCCTTGCGGTTGCCGCCCAGCGGAACGTAGAGATAGTCGCGCAGGAAATTGGACAGCGAGATATGCCAGCGCCGCCAGAATTCGATGATGTTGGTCGACTTGTAGGGCGAGCGGAAGTTCAGGGGCAGCTGCACGCCCAGGCACAGCGAGAGCCCCACGGCCATATCCGAATAGCCCGAGAAGTCGAAATAGATCTGCAGCGTATAGGCCAGCGCGCCGAACCACGAGGTGTAAAGCGTGGGCTCGATGCCCTTGTGCACGCCATTGAACATCATGTCGGCATACTGCCCCATGGGGTCGGCGATCAGAAGTTTCTTCGCGAGGCCGAAGGTGAAGATCGCCACGCCTAGCGCCACCTTGTTGTGGTCGAGCCGATAGGTCGCCGGGTTGGCGAACTGCGGCATCATTTGCGCGTGATGCAGCACCGGGCCGGCGATCAGGTGCGGAAAATAGGTGACGAACAGCACGTAGTGAATGAAGCTGCGCTCATGCACCTTGCCTTGCCAGCAGTCGACCAGGAATGCGATCTGGGTGAAGGTATAGAACGAGATGCCGATGGGCAGCACGATGTGCAGCAGCGGGATCTGCGAGAGGCCCGCCGAAGCCAGTCCTTCGTTCACGTTCGACACGAAGAAGTTGGCGTACTTGAAGACCGCGAGCACACCCAGGTTGACCACCAGCGCAAGCACCAGCAGGGATTTCCGCTTGCGGTCGTCCCGCCCCGGCGCAGGCGAAAGGTGCAAGCCGAACCAGTAGTTGATGCAGATGGACGCAACCAGAAGCGGAAGCGCCTTGACGCTCCACCAGCCGTAGAAGAACAGCGATGCCAGGGCGAGAAAGCCTGCAGCGGCCCGGGAGTTGCGCTTGCCGATCAGGAAGAAACCGATCAGGACCAGCGGAAAGAAGACAAAAATAAAGGGATACGAATTGAAAAGCATCGCGGGAGGGAGGGCACTCCGGCGAGCGCCTTTTTGTCTTGGTCGTTATGCGGCCGCGGCGGCGGCAAGTCTCGGATTATCGCGTGCCGGGCGGGGTCCACCGCTTCCAGAGACTCCGCACCTCGGCACCGAGTTCCTCCAGCGAGAGCGTCTCGTTGAAAATGACGGCATCCGCGGCGGCCCGGCGCAACTTGCGCGTTGCCTGCTGGGAGATCACTGCGCGCACGGCTTCATCGGTCCAACCAGACCGCGCCATGACGCGCCGCAACTGCGTTTGTTCGCTGGCATCGACCACGAGCACCCTGTCCACCATGGCGCGCCAGCGGCCGGATTCGACCAGCAGCGGGACATCGAAGACCACCACGGCATTCTGGCCCGCCGCAGACGCGAGGCGCTCCGTTTCGGCGCCAATCAGCGGATGCAGGATCGACTCGAGACGCTTCCTGGCGTTGTGGTCGGTGAACACGAGTTGCCGCATGCCTGCACGGTCGAGACCGCCGTCCGCCGCAATGACCGACCTCCCGAAGGCAGCCTCGATCGCAGGCATTGCGAGCCCTCCGGGCTGTGCGATGCGGCGGGCGATGGCGTCGGTGTCGACCAGAACCGCACCCTCTGTCACCAACAGGGCGGCGACGGTGCTCTTGCCGCTCCCGATGCCTCCCGTCAAGCCGATGCGCCGCATCACGGTCTCTTCAACGGGCGAGGGCACCCAGCGGAAAGGCGAAAGGAATCCATTGCCGCACGAGTTCGGGGCCCGCGACAAGGCAGACCAGGCCTGCACCGGCGAGAAAGGGGCCGAAGGCCATCGGAATGTCCTTGTGCGCCAGCTTGCCCGCGAAACGCAGCGTGAGGCCGATCACGGCGCCTACCAGCGACGAGACGAGGATGATGGCAATGAGGTAGTCGGCCCCGAGCCATGCGCCGAGCGCCGCCAGCAGTTTGAAGTCGCCATGTCCCATGCCTTCCTTGCCCGTGACGAGGCGATAGCCATGGTACACAAGCCAGAGGCTCAGGTAGCCGAACACCGCGCCCCAGACGGCCGAACTCAGCGCAATGCCGGTCCAGCCCATGGCCGCGCCGATGAGGCCCAGCCACAGCAGCGGGTAGTTGAGCGCATCGGGCAGGAACTGGGTGTCGAAATCGATCAGGAACTGGCAGACCAGCAGCGCTGCGAAAGCGGCCCAGAGTGCACCTGCCGGCGTCACGCCGAAGCGGTAGGCGCAAAGCGCAAAGAGCGCCCCTGTGATGAGTTCGACCAGCGGATAACGCGGGCTGATCGGGGTCTTGCAGGCGGCGCAGCGGCCTCGCAGTACGAGGTAGCTCAGCACAGGGATGTTCTCGTACCAGCGGATCTTGTGTCCGCAAGCGCCGCAACGCGAAGCGGGACGGGCCAAGTCGAAGGGCGGCAGGGCCTCGATCGCTTCCGCCGCCTTGTCGGCCGCGGCTTCGAGGCCCGGTGGCGGTGCCGACTTCGGCCCGAACACCAAGGACCAGAGCGATGGAACGTCCTTGGACGACATCAGGTTGGCCACGGCATCGGCGAGCCACTCGCGGTACATCATCACCGGCGTGCGGTAGATCACCACGTTGAGAAAACTGCCGACCAGCAACCCGAGGACGCCGGCAAAAACGGCGTCGAACTCCCGCGAAACCAGCATCAAACGACCTGGCCCAGCTTGAAGATGGGCAGGTACATCGACACCACGATGCCGCCGATGATCACTCCGAGGAACACGATGATGATGGGTTCCATCAAGCTGGAGAGGCCCGCCACCATGTCGTCCACTTCGGACTCGTAGAAGTCGGCCGCCTTGCCGAGCATGTGGTCGATGGAACCGGACTCTTCACCAATGGCCGTCATCTGGATCACCATCGACGGGAACAGGTTCACGTTGGTCATGGCCGAAGTGAGGCTGGTACCGGTCGAAACTTCCTGCTGGATCTTGGCGGTGGCGTCCCCGTACACGGTGTTCCCAGATGCGCCGCCCACCGAGTCGAGCGCTTCGACGAGCGGAACGCCGGCGGCAAACATGGTGGCGAGCGTACGGGTCCAGCGGGCCACGCAGGATTTTTCGATCAAGGTGCCGAAGATCGGCACGCGCAGCAGCGCACGGTCCATCACCCGCTGCACTTTCTCGTTGCGCTTCCACGCCTGCAGAAAAAAGTAAGTGCCGCCACCGACCACGCCGAAGATCAGCCACCAGTAGGAGACGAAGAATTCGCTCATGGCCATCACGAACAGCGTCGGCGCGGGCAGGTCGGCGCCGAAAGACGTGAACACCTGCTTGAACGCCGGAATCACGAAGATCATGATGATGGCCACCACGACGAACGCGACCACGACCACCGATGTGGGATACATCAGCGCCGACTTGATCTTGGACTTGATTGCCTCGGTCTTCTCCATGTAGGTGGCGAGGCGGTCCAGCAAGTCTTCCAGGATACCGGCTGCTTCGCCGGCTTCCACCAGGTTGCAGTAGAGATTGTCGAAATACTTCGGAAACTTGCGGAACGCGGCAGACAGCGAAGTTCCTGTCTCCACGTCGCTGCGGATGTCGTTCAGCAGCTTGGCGACGCTCGGGTTGGCATTGCCCCGACCCACGATGTCGAACGACTGCAAGAGCGGCACGCCGGCCTTCATCATCGTTGCCAGCTGGCGCGTAAAGATCGCGATGTCCTTGGGCTTGATGGACTTGCCCGACCGCATGCGCCGCTTCTTGATCTTGGATACGAGGACTCCCTGCCGCCGCAGCGCGGCCTGCACCTGGTTCTCACCGGCCGCCCGGAGTTCACCGCGCACGAGCTTGCCGTTGCGGTCCTTGCCCTCCCACTCGTAGACGAATTCCTTGAGCGTGTTCGAGCCGCGGGGGGATGCCACTGTAGCCATTCGATCTCCGATTGCAGTGTGTTCGTTCGTTATTCGTTGGTGACCGCCACCACTTCTTCGAGTGAGGTCAGACCTTGCATGACTTTTCTGAGCCCGGACTGGCGCAAGGAGCGAACGCCCTCGGCCTCGGACTGGCGCGCGATGTCCAGCGCGCTACCGTCGCGCAGGATGATGGCCTGGATGGCTTCGGAGATGGGCATCACCTGATAGATGCCGACCCGGCCCTTGTAGCCGCTGTTGCACGCGGAGCAGCCAACCGGACGGTACGGCTTCCACGACCCATCGAGCTCTGCTTCCTTGAAGCCCGCGTCGAGCAGGGCCTGGCGTGGCACGTCGGCCGGTGCGCGGCACACATGGCACAGCCGACGGGCCAGCCGCTGCGCGGTGATGAGGATGACGCTGGAAGCGATGTTGAACGGGGCGATGCCCATGTTGCGCATGCGCGTGAGCGTGGTGGGCGCGTCGTTGGTGTGCAGCGTCGAAAGCACCAGGTGGCCCGTCTGCGCCGCCTTGATCGAGATATCAGCGGTTTCGAGATCGCGGATTTCGCCGACCATGATGATGTCGGGATCCTGTCGGAGGAAAGCGCGCAGCGCCGCGGCAAACGTGAGTCCGGCGCGTTCATTGACGTTGACCTGGTTCACGCCCGGCAGGTTGATTTCCGACGGGTCTTCCGCCGTCGCGATATTCACACCGGGTTGGTTCAACAGGTTCAGGCAGGTGTAGAGTGACACCGTCTTGCCGGAACCCGTGGGGCCCGTCACCAGCACCATGCCGTAGGGACGACCGATCGCCTTCAGCAACCGTTCTTTCTCGTCCGCGTCATAGCCGAGGGCATCGATGCCCAGGCGGGCGCTGCTCGGGTCCAGGATACGGATCACGATCTTTTCGCCGAACAACGTGGGCAACGTGCTCACACGAAAATCGATCACGCGGTCCGGCCCGATCTTGAGCTTCATGCGGCCGTCTTGCGGCACGCGCTTCTCGGAAATATCGAGCCGCGAGATCACCTTGATCCGCGACGCCAGCTTGTCCTTGATCAGCGTGGGCGGGCTCGCGATTTCGCGCAGTTCGCCGTCGATGCGAAAGCGCACGCGGTAGTTGTGCTCGTATGGTTCGAAGTGAATGTCCGAAGCCCGCATGCTCACGCCGTCAAGCAGCATCTTGTGCAGGAATCGGACGACGGGCGCGTCCTCGACTTCGGCGATGGCAGCCTGCTCATTGGCGTCGCCCGACGTATCCGCCATGACGTCGTCGAACTCGAACTCCCCGCCGCCGACGATGTTGTTGAGGGTTTCCGATGCGCTGACGGCGGCGGCTTCGATCATGCGCGACAGCTTGTCGTATTCCGCAATGACCCAATCCACCCCCATCTGCGAGGCAAACTTGATCTTCTCGACGGCTTGCTGGTCGGAAGGATCAGCTGTTGCAACAATGAGACGGTTATTGCGCTTGCTGAGCACCACGATGCGGTATGCCAGGCAAAGCTTGGGATCCAGCAGGTCTTTTGGCAGGCGCTGGTGATCGATGGCGTCCAGGTCGAGCAGCGGGGCGCCGAAGGCGGAAGACAGCGTGTGAGCCAGGTCGGCGGCCGATACTGCGCCGGTACCGGTCAGCTCGGCAATAAAACTCGTGCGGCTGCTCAGCGACTTCTGATAGATGTCTTCCGCGGTCTTGGCGGGAAGCTTGCCCGCCGAGACGAGGGCTCTCGCAAGGCCCGGGAGGGCGATCTGCGAGTTTTCTTTAACAGGAAGTTCGGCAGCGGCCATTCAGCGAAATTGCAAGAGATGTGAAAAAGTGCTTCACGATCATCGCTGAACGCCCTCGCCATGTAAATCGCTACGCAGCAACAGGCATGGGCATTATTGGTGCCAGCCGAAAAGACTGGTCGGGGTGAGAGGATTCGAACCTCCGGCCTCTACGTCCCGAACGTAGCGCTCTACCAGGCTAAGCTACACCCCGATTTGGTTGCAAAAAAGAGAAAGTCGTCCTTGCCAACTCTTTATGAGGTGTTCAGGCACGTCGCTCAAGCAACTGAGCCGCCAATTGTAGCAAACCGTCGGCATGCAAATTGGACGGGAAGTCGCGCAACGCATGAATCGCGCGCTTTGCTTCGTCGGCCGCAGCGGCCCGCGAGGCCTCCAGCGCGCCCGTGCTGTGGACGATTTCGACGATCTTGCCCAGTTGGGCCGTGTCGCCGGCCTCGATGGCCGCACGCACCAGCTCGCCCTGGGCGGCGCTGCCGCGCCGCATGGCGAAGATCAGCGGCAGCGTGGTCTTGCCTTCGCGCAGGTCGTCGCCCACGTTTTTCCCCGTTTCGTGGGCGTCTCCGGCGTAGTCGAGCACGTCGTCAATCACCTGGAACGCCGTGCCCAAGGCCTGGCCGTACGTCGCGCACGCTTCCTCGACTTCGGGCGTGGCGCCCGCCAGCACGGCCGCCAGCCGCGTGCTGGCCTCGAAAAGCTTGGCAGTCTTGGAGCGGATCACGCGCAAGTAAGCCGCTTCGTCCAGGGAAGCGTCGTGCATGTTCATCAGCTGAAGCACTTCGCCTTCGGCGATCACGTTGGTCGCCTCGGCCAGAATCTGCATGATGCGCATGTTGTTTGCATCCAACATCATCTGGAAGGCGCGCGAGTAGAGGAAGTCGCCGACCAGCACGCTGGCGGGATTGCCGAACGATTCGTTGGCCGTCGGGCGTCCGCGGCGCAGGGTCGACTCGTCGACCACGTCGTCGTGCAGCAGGGTGGCCGTGTGAATGAACTCGACCACGGCCGCCAGGTTGAAGCGCTGCTCGCCGGTGTACCCGAGGGCGCCGGACATCAGGAGCAGCAGCGCCGGCCGCAGGCGCTTGCCGCCGGCGGAAATGATGTACTTGGAAACCTGGCTGACCAGGGGCACGCCCGTGTCGAGGCGTTGCGCGATCACACGGTCGACTTCGACCATGTCGCCGGCGATCAAATCCAGCACGGTGGCGGTGGGGGAGGTATCGGCGGCGTGAACTGACAAGGCGTTTGCGCGCGGCGCGTCTTGGTACGAAAGTGGCAGCGGCACAAGGCCGGAAGGCGCAGATTATAGGGAGGAGCGCGCCCTGTTCCCTTGCGCTCCTCGCTTGGACCATGTTAGCGCGTGCAAACCGTGCTAGAATCTTGAGCTCTGCGGAATTCGCCGCGGAGCTCATATTCCCAAGAGGTTCACATGTACGCGGTCATAAAAACCGGCGGCAAGCAGTATCGCGTTGCTTCCGGCGAAAAAATTAAAGTAGAACAGATTGCTGCGGATGTAGGCCAGGAAATCGTGATCGACCAAGTTCTCGCAGTCGGCAACGGCAGCGAAATCAAGGTCGGTACGCCCCTGGTGTCCGGCGCAACGGTGACAGTCACGGTACTGTCGCACGGCAAGCACGACAAGGTTCGCATCTTCAAGATGCGCCGTCGCAAGCACTATCAGAAACGTCAAGGCCATCGCCAGCAGTTCACCGAACTGCAAATCGGCGCGATCGCCGGCTAAGGAGAAGATTCCATGGCACAGAAAAAAGGCGGCGGCTCAACGCGAAACGGGCGCGATTCCAAGCCCAAGATGCTCGGCGTGAAGGCGTTCGGCGGCGAACTGATCAGCGCAGGCTCGATCATCGTGCGCCAGCGCGGCACCCAGTTCCACCCCGGCGTGAACGTCGGCGTGGGCAAGGACCACACGCTGTTTGCACTGGTCGACGGCCACGTATCGTTCGGCGTCAAGGGCGCACTGAACAAGCACATGGTCAACGTGACCCCTGCGGCATAAGCCTCAGTCGCTTAGATCAATTCACTTCGATCAGCTCGAAGCCCCGCTTGCCGGGGCTTCTTCATTTGTACACTGGATACCCCATGAAGTTCGTCGACGAAGCCTTCATCGACATCGCCGCTGGCGATGGCGGCAACGGCTGCGTGTCGTTCCGTCATGAAAAATACAAGGAATTCGGCGGCCCCAACGGCGGCGACGGTGGCCGCGGCGGCCACGTCTATGCGGTGGCCGATTCCAACCTGAACACCTTGGTCGACTTCCGCTATTCGCGCCGCCACGAGGCCAAGCGCGGCGAGCACGGCATGGGGTCTGACATGTTCGGCGCAGCGGGCGACGATATCGTCCTGAAGATGCCGGTCGGCACCATCATTTCCGACGCCGAGACAGGCGAGGTGCTGTACGAGCTGCTGAAGGAGGGCGAGGTCATCACCATCGCCAAGGGCGGCGACGGCGGCTTCGGCAACATGCGCTTCAAGAGCGCCATCAACCGCGCTCCTCGCCAGAAGACGCCGGGCTGGCCGGGCGAAAAGAAGAGCCTCAAGCTCGAACTCAAGGTGCTCGCTGATGTCGGCCTGCTCGGCATGCCCAATGCGGGCAAGTCGACCCTCATCAGCGCCATCTCGAACGCCCGTCCCCGCATCGCGGACTATCCCTTCACCACGCTCCATCCAAATTTGGGCGTCGTGCGCGTGGGCCCCGAGCAGAGCTTCGTGGTGGCGGACCTTCCCGGCCTCATCGAAGGCGCATCGGAAGGCGCCGGCCTCGGCCACTTGTTCCTGCGCCACCTGCAGCGCACCCGCCTGCTGCTGCACGTGATCGACCTGGCACCCTTCGACGATGCCGTCGATCCCGTGGCGCAGGCAAAGGCCATCGTCGGCGAGCTCAAGAAGTACGACGCTGCGCTCTACGAGAAGCCGCGCTGGCTTGTGCTCAACAAGCTCGACATGGTGCCGGGCGACGAGCGCGCGGCGCGTGTGAAAGACTTCGTGAAGCGCATGCGCTTCAAGGGTCCCGTGTTCGAAATTTCCGCGCTCACGCGGGAAGGATGCGAGCACCTGGTGCAAGCGGTCTATCAGCACATCAAGGCGCAGCAGGTGGCCGAGCAGGTGCCGGCCGAGGTCGATCCGCGCTTTGCCGAATTGCCGCCCGATCCGACCTGAGCACCGCAGCGCATCGGCAATACGATGCGCTGCGTCCACGGACAGCCGAACACGCAGTATTCACGACAAGAACGCTACAGCCTCCAATGACCTCGAATTCCGGATCCACTGCCTTGCGGGATGCCCGCCGAATCGTTGTCAAGGTGGGCTCCAGCCTCGTCACCAATGACGGGCGCGGCCTCGACGAGGCGGCCATCGGTGAATGGTGCCGCCAGCTCGCGGTGCTGGTGCAGGGCGGGCGCGAGGTCGTGATGGTGTCGAGCGGGGCCATCGCCGAGGGCATGAAGCGCCTCGGCTGGCGCACCCGGCCGCACGAGGTCCATGAACTCCAGGCCGCTGCCGCCGTCGGGCAGATGGGCCTGGCGCAAATGTACGAGACCAAGCTGCGCGAGAACGAGATCGGCAGTGCCCAGGTGCTGCTGACCCACGCCGACCTGGCCGACCGCGAGCGCTATCTCAATGCGCGCTCGACCCTGGTCACGCTGCTGGGCTTGCGGGTGGTGCCGGTCATCAACGAGAACGACACCGTCGTCAATGACGAGATCAAGTTCGGTGACAACGACACGCTGGGTGCGCTCGTGGCCAACCTGGTCGAGGCCGACGCGCTCATCATCCTCACGGACCAGAAGGGTCTCTTTACGGCCGACCCGCGCAAGGACCCCGACGCGAAGTTCGTGCACGAGGCGGCCGCCGGCGACCCGGCGCTCGAAGCCATGGCGGGCGGCGCAGGCTCCAGCCTTGGCCGGGGCGGCATGATCACCAAGATTCTTGCGGCCAAGCGCGCGGCCGGGTCGGGTGCCTCCACCGTCATTGCCTGGGGACGCGAGCCCGATGCGCTGCTGCGCCTCACGAGCGGCGAGCCCATCGGCACCTTGCTGGTGGCGCAGACGGCCAAGCACCAGGCGCGCAAGCGCTGGATGGCCGATCACCTGCAGTTGCGTGGCGCCGTCGTGGTCGATGCGGGGGCCGCAGCCAAGGTTCGGGCAGAAGGCAAGAGCCTGCTGCCGATCGGCATGACCAGCGTGTCGGGCGAGTTCTCGCGCGGCGACGTGATCGCGGTGCGCGATGTCGACGGCGTCGAGCTGGCACGCGGCCTTGCCAATTACTCGAGCGTCGAAGCCCGGCTGCTGTGCCGCAAGCCGTCGAGCGAATTCGAGCGCTTGCTGGGCTACGTGGCGGAGCCGGAGATGGTCCACCGCGACAACATGGTGCTGATGCCCAGCTGACAAATCAAACGGGGCGCATGGCCCCGTTATGGCTGGATCACTGTACTTCGCGAACCGGATTGCGCAGGTTGTGGACCATGTCGCCGACCGAGTTGCGCGGCGCGTTGCCGCGGCATAGGGCCTGTGTCGACAGCGCCTTGGCGTAGCGCGAGTTCAGGTCGTTGATGCGCTTCCACTCCGGCGTCTTGGTTTCCTGCCAGGCGCCGTTGTTGTAGCGGGCATAGCTCTTCACTTCGCCGGTCGAGCATCGCACGCCTTCATAGAACGCATTCACGCCGCCGCCGCCGCGGTTCTGCGCCACCACCACGTAGCGCACGATGCCGTCCTTGGTAATGGCGATCGTGTTTGGATCGATACCGAACTTGAGGCTCATGTAGGGAGGCATTTCGATCGGCAGCAGGCGGCTTTCGCTGAAAGCCGGCGGCGGCGGTGCGACCGATTCTTCCCACTCGGTGTCCGCCTCGGACCGCTTGGGTGGAGGTGGCATGCCCGACTGCGCCCAGTCCGGGTTCTCGGTGTCGTGATTGCCCGAGGCGCAGCCGGCGAGCACGCCGAAGCACGCCACAAGAAGGATGCGCTCAGCGTTGCGACGGAAGGAAAGGCGTTTTGTTGGGGGGAGGAGAAGGTTCATCGCTCGCGGAATGGATATCGGGATGCGGGTCGAAACTGCCGCCGGGCGGCAGGTCCAGCCCCGCGGGTGCGCCGCCGTCTGGCGTGTGGCGCTCGAATTCACGGGCGCGCACGTTGCTGCGCAAAAAGCGGTTGCGGAAATCCTGCCGCGGCAGGTAGCGAGCAAGCTCGGTCAGCGCCATCTCGTAGACGCCGCGCTTGAACTCGACGACCACGTCGAGCGGCACCCAGTAGTCGTGCCAGCGCCAGGCGTCAAATTCAGGATGGTCGGTGGCACGCAGGTTCAGATCCCAGTCGTGGCCGATGAGTTGCAGCAAATACCAGATTTGTTTCTGGCCCTTGTAGTGGCCCCGTGCGTCACGGCGGATGAACCGATCCGGCACCTCGTAGCGCAACCAGTCGCGGGTACGGGCCACGATGCGCACGTGCTCCGGATGGAGCCCCACTTCCTCATGCAGCTCCCGGAACATGGCCTGTTCCGGACTTTCGCCGCGGTCTATGCCGCCTTGCGGAAACTGCCAGGAATGCGTGCGTATGCGTTTGCCCCAGAAAACCTGGTTTCTCTGGTTGAGCAGGATGATGCCGACGTTGGGCCTGAAGCCGTCCCGGTCGAGCATAATCAAACCCCAATTTTTGAACTGAGTCGATTATGCATGCCGGGTTGCACTCGGCAAGCAACCGATGCCCGGCTCTCAGGGTCTCCCCGGGGAGTTGTCCCCCACATCCCATACCGATTCCATCACGCGCGATCCCGATGAAAGCTTCCCGATTTTTTGTCTCCACCCTCAAGGAAGCGCCCGCTGACGCCGAGGTCGCGAGCCACCGGCTCATGATGCGCGCCGGCATGATCAAGAAGCTCGGCACCGGTATCTATACCTACATGCCCATGGGCCTGCGCGTGATTCGCAAGGTCGAGGCCATCGTGCGCGAAGAGATGAACCGCGCCGGCGCGGTCGAGCTCACCATGCCCGTGGTGCAGCCCGCCGAGTTCTGGCAGGAGACCGGCCGCTTCGACAAGATGGGCCCCGAGCTGCTGCGCATCAAGGACCGGCATGACCGCGACTTCGTGGTCCAGCCGACCAGCGAAGAGGTGGTCACCGACATCGCGCGACAGGAAATCCGCAGCTACAAGCAGCTGCCGAAGAATTTCTACCAGATCCAGACCAAGTTCCGCGACGAACGCCGTCCGCGCTTCGGCCTGATGCGTGGGCGCGAATTCATCATGAAGGACGCCTACAGCTTCGACCGCGACCTGGACGCCGCCAAGGCCAGCTACCAGGTCATGGCCGACGCCTACCGCCGCATCTTCGACCGCTTCGGCCTGCGCTACCGTGCCGTGGCGGCCGACAGCGGCGCCATTGGCGGCGACCTGAGCGAAGAGTTCCAGGTGATTGCCGCCACCGGCGAAGACGCCATCGTCTATTGCCCCGGCAGCAACTACGCGGCCAACATGGAAAAGGCCGAGGCCCTGCCTCCGGCTGGCCCGCGTCCGCCGGCGGCCAAGGCGATCGAGAAAACACCGACGCCGGGCAAGAGCACCTGTGCCGACGTGGCCGAGCTGCTCGGCGTGCCGCTCGCGACTACGGTCAAGTCGCTGGTGCTGGCCACCGACATCGTCGATGACGCCGGCAACCCCAAGGGCTCGCAGGTCTGGCTACTGCTCCTGCGCGGCGACCACGACATGAACGAGATCAAGGTCGGCAAGGTGCCTGGCCTGGACAAGGGCTTCCGCTTCGCGACGCTGGCCGAGATCGAAGACCACTTCGGCTGCAAGCCTGGCTACCTTGGCCCGCTCAATCTCAAGAAGCCTGTCAAGCTCGTGGCAGACCGCGAGGCCGCGGTGCTGGCCGACTGGATCACGGGCGCCAACGAGATCGACTTTCACATGACCGGGGTCAACTGGGGCCGCGACCTGCCGGAGCCCGAACTGGTGGCCGACCTGCGCAACGTGGTCGACGGCGATCTGTCGCCCGACGGCAAGGGCGTGCTCGCGATCGAGCGCGGCATCGAGGTGGGCCACGTGTTCGTGCTCGGCACCAAATACAGCAAGGACATGAACGCCACCTTCCTCGACGAAGCGGGCAAGCCGCAGTTCCTCGAGATGGGCTGCTACGGCATCGGCATCACGCGCCTGCCCGCCGCCGCCATCGAGCAGAACCACGACGAGCGCGGCATCATCTGGCCGGACGCGCTGGCACCCTTCACCGTGGTGGTCTGCCCGATCGGCATGGACCGCAGCCCCGAGGTCAAGGTGGCCGCCGAGGCGCTCTACGAGCAGCTGCTCGCGGCCGGCGTCGACGTGCTGCTCGACGACCGCGGCGAGCGCCCGGGCGCGATGTTCGCCGACTGGGAGCTGATTGGCGTTCCGCACCGCGTGGTCATTTCCGACCGTGGCCTGAAGGAAGGCCAGCTCGAATACCAGCATCGCCGCGACACCGCCGCCACCAAGGTGCCGGCCGCAGGCATCGCCGAGTTCATGATCGGCAAGATCGCGAAATGAGCCTGGAGGGCGGCCTTTCGCGACGCCGGTGCCTGGGCGGCGCTGCGTCGGCGGGCGCCCTCGCGCTGCTGTCACTGCCGCAGGCCGCCCGTGCCGGCGCGCAGATCGAAGAGCCGCTGATAGATTCGGTGCGCACCGCGCTGAGTTCGGCCGTGCACAACAAGGCGCCGCCGGTGCCCGAGTTTTCGAACACCGAAGCCCGCCTGGCTTACCTGCGCTGGCTGGGCGAGATGAGCGAGCGCCTCAAGAAAAAAATAGCCGACTGGCCGACGCGCAAGGAATTTCTGCAGACCGTCTGGTACGAGAGCAAGCGCTCCGGGCTCGATGTGAGCCTGGTGCTCGGGCTGGTGCAGGTCGAGAGCAATTTCCGCAAGTTCGCCGTGTCCAGCGCCGGCGCGCGCGGCTACATGCAGGTCATGCCGTTCTGGACCCGCGTGATCGGCGACAGCGATCCCGCCAAGCTGTTCCACATGCAGACCAACCTGCGCTTCGGCTGCGTGATCCTGCGCCACTACCTCGACCGCGAGAACGGCGACCTTTACATGACCCTTGGCCGCTACAACGGCAGCCGCGGCAAGGCGCCATACCCGAACGCCGTGTTCGCGAACCAGCGGCTCTGGACCTTCGTGGACAGGGATCGTTCAGCCGCCTGAGGGCGGGCTAAGTCTTCGTGACCATCACCTGGTCGATCCGGTAGCTGTCGACGTCCATCACCTCGAAGGTGTAGCCGCCCCAGCTCACGCTGTCGGTGCGCTTGGGCACCCGGCGCAGCATCACCATCAGGAAGCCCGCCAGCGTTTCGTATTCGTCCGCATGCGGCAGCTCGTCGATGTGCAGTGCGCGCTGGACGTCCTGGATCGGCGTGACGCCGTCGATCAGCCAGGAGTTCTCGTCGCGCTTCACGATCTGCTCCTCGTCGGGCGTCGACACCAGCTCGCCCATCACCGTGCTCATCACGTCGTTGAGCGTGATCACGCCCACCACCAGGCTGTACTCGTTGACGATGATGGCGAAGTCTTCACGCGCCTGCTGGAACTGCTCCAGCACCTCGGTGAGCGAGAGCCGGTCGGGGATGACCAGCGCCTTGTGCAGCGTCATGCCCTGGTCGAAAGCCAGCGGCTCCCCGCTCAACACGCGCTGGAACATTTCCTTCGCATCGACGTAGCCGAGCACGTGGTCGATGTCGCCGTCGCACACTGGGTAGGCCGAAAAAGGCTCGGCCATGATGCGCGCCCGCAGCACCGACTCCGGGTCGTCGTGCAGGAACCAGGCAATGTTGTCGCGCACCGTCATCACGCTGCTGACCAGCCGCGTGTCGAGCTCGAACACGTTGGCGATCACCTGCTGCTCGCGCACCGCGAGAACGCCCGCGAGCGCTCCAGCCTCGGTCATGGCCAGGATGTCGGCCGAGGTGATCTTGTCGTCGCGCACCAGCGGCATGCCGAGCAGCTTGAAGAGCATGTCGGTCGTGCGCGTGAACAGCCACACCAGGGGTTTGAGGGCGGTGATCAGCAGCAGCATCGGCCCGACCATGCGCACGGCAATGCGCTCCGGGTCGCTCATGCCGAGCCGCTTTGGAAAGAGGTCGGCAAACACCAGGAACACGGCGATGACGATCACGAAGGAGCACAGGAAGGCCAGGTTTGCCGAGGCCTCCGCACTCAACCAGTTCTCGAAAAAGCGCGTGAAGTACGGACTGAACGCGCCTTCGCCGACCAGGCCGCCGAGGATCGCCACCGCATTGAGGCCGATCTGCACCACCGTGAAGTAGTGGCCAGGCTGCTCCTGCACGCGCAGCACCTTTTCCGCCCGCGCATCGCCATCGTCGGCCATCTGGCGCAGGCGCAGGCGCCGCGAGGCGGCAAGGGTGATCTCGGCAATGGAGAAAAACGCGCTCATCGCAATGAGCAACGCGATGAGGAGCAGGCTTTGGGTCAGGGTCATGGCGGCACGGTGAAGGGTGCCATGGTGCCATGACCGGCGGGACTAAATGCCGCCGTGCGGATGCGTGGGGTCGACCCAGAGCACCGATTTGGGTTTTTCGACAGGCTCGATGTCGAGATTGACGGCCACCGCCTCGCCGTCGCTGCGGCACAGCACGCATTCGAGCGGCTCGGTCGCGCTGGCGTTGATTTCCTGGTGCGGCACATAGGGCGGCACGTAGATGAAATCGCCCGGCCCGGCCTCGGCGGTGAACTCGAGCTTCTCGCCCCATCGCATGCGGGCCCGGCCGCGCACCACGTAGATCACCGATTCGAGGTGCCCGTGGTGATGGGCGCCAGTCTTCGCGTCGGCATGGATGGTGACCGTGCCGGCCCAGAGCTTCTGCGCGCCCACGCGCGCGAAGTTGATGGCCGCCGCCCGGTTCATGCCCGGCGTCTGCGCGGTGTTGGTGTCGAGCTGGCCGGCCGGAATCACGCGCACGCCGTCGTGCTTCCAGGCCGACGCGGAGCCGTCGCCGTGCGAATGGCCGTCGTGGTCGTGGCTCATGGCGGGCCGAAGGACCGGTCAGGCCGGGTTGCTGCCGCCGAGCACCTGCTGCAGCTCCCCCGACTCGTACATCTCCATCATGATGTCCGAGCCGCCGATGAATTCACCCTTCACGTAGAGCTGGGGAATCGTGGGCCAGTTGCTGTATTCCTTGATGCCCTGGCGGATGCCGTCGTCTTCCAACACGTTGACGGTCTTAAGCGCCTTCGTGTCGACGCCGACTGCCTTGAGGATCTGGATCGCGCGGCCGGAAAATCCGCACATCGGGAAGCTTGCGTTCCCTTTCATGAAGAGCACGAGGTCGTTGGATTTGACGAGATCGTCGATGCGTTGCTGGGCGTCGGACATGGGGACTCCTGAAAAGTGGGCTGGGGGGATTATTTCACCGTGCGCCAGACTCCGCCGGAGCAGCGCTGGATGCCGGCAAGGTCGTTGCGGCTTTGGACCTCGGCAAATCCACGCGCCTGGAGCAGCTGGCGCACGGCCGCGGCCTGGTCGTGCCCGTGTTCGAGCAGCAGCCAGCCGCCCTCCGCAAGGTGCGAAGGAGCATCCCGCACGATCTGGCGGATGTCGTCGAGCCCATCGGGACCGGCCACCAGCGCGCCCATAGGCTCGTGCTGAAGCGCGGGCAAGTGCGGGTCGTTGGCCGCAATGTAGGGCGGATTGCTGGCAATGACCGCGTAGCCGCTGGCGGCACCGTCGAGCCAATGGGCCTGGCTGAAGCGCACCGGCAGGCCCAGGCGCTCTGCATTGGCCTGTGCAACGACCAGCGCATCGGCACTCGCGTCCACCGCGTCGACCTGCGCATCGCGCCGCGCATGCTGCAGTGCCAAGGCGATTGCGCCGCTGCCGGTGCCCAGGTCGAGCACGCGCGGCGCCTCGCGCCCTTCGATGCATTGCAGGGCCCATTCGACCAGTGTTTCGGTGTCCGGACGCGGCACCAGCACCCGCGGGTCCACGCGAAGGCTGAGGCCGTGAAACTCTTTTTCGCCGAGCAGGTAGGCAACCGGTTCTCCCGTCAGCCGCCGCGTCAGCTGCGCTGAAAGCGCGGTCCACGCCGCATCGGACATGCCATCGGTGTCATGCGCGAGCAGCCACGCACGGTCATGCGGCGCGCGGCCCATCGCGTGCAGCAGCAGCAACTGCGCATCGAGCCGGTCGATGCCCAGCGCCGCCGCGGCGGCCAGCGCCTGCGCCACGGTGGTGGGTGCGGTAGCGGCGGCCATCGTCATGCCGGCAGGCTCGACTCCAGCTCGGCCAGCTGCTCGGCTTCGCGCGCCGCACGCAGGGCGTCCAGCACGTCGCCCAGGTCGCCTTCCATGATGGCCAGCAGCTTGTAGAGCGTCAGGTTGATGCGGTGGTCGGTGAGCCGGCCCTGCGGAAAGTTGTAGGTGCGGATGCGGTCCGAGCGGTCGCCACTGCCGATCAGCCCCTTGCGCATGGCGGCGTCCTTGGCGGCGCGCTCGCTGCGTTCCTTTTCCTGGATGCGCGCGGAGAGCACCTGCAGCGCCTTGGCCTTATTGCGGTGCTGGCTGCGGTCGTCCTGGCATTCGGCGACGATGCCGGTCGGAATGTGCGTGATGCGCACGGCCGAGTCGGTCTTGTTGATGTGCTGGCCGCCGGCGCCGCTCGCACGGTAGGTGTCGATGCGCAGGTCGGCCGGGTTGATCTGCACCGCCACGGTTTCGTCGGGCTCGGCGAGCACGGCCACCGTGCAGGCGCTGGTGTGAATGCGGCCCTGGGTTTCGGTGGCCGGCACGCGCTGCACGCGATGGCCGCCGGACTCGAAGCGCAGGTGGCCGAACACGTCGGTACCGACGATGCGGATCACCACTTCCTTGTAGCCGCCGAGCTCGCTCTCGCTCTCGCTCACCACCTCGCAGCGCCAGCCGGCGCGCTCGCAGTAGCGCGTGTACATGCGCAGCAGGTCGCCCGCGAAGAGGGCCGACTCGTCGCCGCCCGTGCCGGCGCGGATTTCGAGGAAGGCATTGCGCGCGTCGTCCGGGTCCTTGGGCAGCAGGAGGCGCTGCAACTCTTCCTCCAGCTGCACCAGCTCGGCTTCGGCGCCCGCGATCTCTTCCCTGGCCATCTCGGCCATGTCGGGATCGTCGAGCATCTCCTGCGCACCGGCGATGTCGGCCTCGCGCTGCTTGTAGCGCTCGTAGCGGCCGGCGATCTGAGTCACCTCGGCGTGCTCGCGCGAGATGGTGCGGTACTGCCCCATGTCGCTCATGATGTCTTCGCGCGAAAGCAGGAAGTCGAGTTCGCCGAGGCGCTGCGCGTAGCGCTCGAGTTGATGGCGCAGAAAAGGTTTCACGTCAAAAGGGGCCGAAAAGAAGAGGGGCGCGGCTCGCAAAAGCAGGGCACGGGGAGGCCGCGGCAACAAGGCCGGGCCGGCGGCGGCCAGCGTCGCTAACGTTCTTTGCGCAAAAAGAGCCGAGAAATGGCGTGCGCCGTCTGCTCGCGCGACGTGGCATCGCCCGCGTGCAGTTCGGCCAGCGCGCCATGCAGCATCTTTTGCGTGAGGCCGCGTGCCATGGCTTCGAGCACCGCATCCACTGATTCGCCCTTGGCCAGCAGCTTGCGGGCGCGCGCGATCTCGGCGGCGCGCCACTCGTCGGTCTGCGCATTGAGCTGCTGGATCAGCGGCACCGTGCCGCGCTGGCCCAGCCAGTGCATGAAGCTCTGCACGCCGGCATCGATGATGACTTCGGCCTGCGCCACCGCGGCCTGGCGGTTGGCCTGGCCCTGCTGCACCACCTGCGCCAGGTCGTCGACCGTGTACAGGTAGATGTCCTCGAGCGCCTTCACCTCGGGCTCGATGTCGCGCGGCACGGCCAGGTCGACCATGAACATCGGGCGGTGCTTGCGCGCCTTGAGCGCGCGCTCCACCGCGCCCAGGCCGATGATCGGCAGTGTGCTGGCGGTGCAGCTCACTACGATGTCGAATTCGGCCAGCCGGCCTGGCAGATCGGCCAGCCGCATCGCCTCGCCGCCGAAGCGCGAGGCCAGCTTTTCACCGCGCTCGAGCGTGCGATTGGCAATGGCGATCGACTTCGGGTCTTTGGCCGCAAAGTGCGTGGCGGCCAGGTCGATCATTTCGCCCGCGCCGACGAACAGCACGCGCGTCTCGTGCAAATCTTCGAACAGCTGGCCCGCCAAACGGACCGCGGCCGCCGCCATGCTGATCGAATGGGCGCCGATCTCGGTGGCGGTGCGCACTTCTTTCGCGACTGCGAACGAGCGCTGGAACAGCTGGTTGAGCGTGCTACCGAGCGCGCCGGCGGTTTCGGCCGCGCGCACGGCGTCTTTCATCTGGCCCAGGATCTGGGCCTCGCCGAGCACCATCGAATCGAGCCCGCTGGCCACGCGGAAGACGTGGCGCGCGGCCTCGTCGTCCTGCAGGGTGTAGGCATGCGAGCGCAGCAGGGCGGGCGCCACGCCGCCGCTTTCGGCCAGCCAGCCCACCGTATGGTCGAGCGCGGCGTGCTCGGCGGCGCAGTAGATCTCGGTGCGGTTGCAGGTCGAGATGATCGCGGCTTCCACTTGGGGGTGGCGGCCGGTGGCGAATGAATTGCGCAGGCTGTGCAGCGTGGGAGCCAACTGGTCGAGCGCGAACGCGAAGCGGCCGCGCAGGTCGAGCGGCGCGGTCGTGTGGTTCAACCCGAGGGCCCAGACTGACATATCCGCTGATTATAAAATCAGCAGGAGCGGTGCGGCTGCCCAGGGGTTTGCCGTCTCCTCGGGAAAGGGCGCCCATGGCGCCCTTGTCTTTTTCGGCGGCCGACCATCCGCTCTCCTTTTCCCCCGTCCATGTCCCTGCTGGATCTTCTCAATCACCTCGTCAATTTCGTGGCACCCGCCCTGGCGGTGGGATTCCTGTGCGCGTTGGCAGGCCGGGTTTTCGGGCCAAAGGCTGGCGTGTCCGCCTGGTGGATCCAGGGCGCGGTCAATACCGGTGCGGGCGCGGTCGCGCTCCTGGGCGGGCTGATTCTTTCGGGACGCGATGGAACGATGGCCGCCTACGTGGCGCTCATGCTCGCATGCGGCACAAGTCAATGGCTGGTGTCGCGGGGCTGGCGATAGTGGATCGGACGCACGGCGGCTCGTAAGCGTCGGTAATTCCTCGAATTCGAGAACGAGAACCATTCAAGAAAATCGGATGCGAACCGCTCAGCTTTTGCTGATTGAAAGCAGCGGCCATCGCTCGCCGAACCGCTTCGATTCGACCCGTTGGCGATAGACGGCGGCACTTGCCCTTTGCGGGTTGCGGCGAACACGCAGGCCGAACAGGTCGTCGAGCCCGTGCGGCGCGACGACGCCTACCGATTCGTCGTCGCGAAGGTTCACCCCAACGCAGGTGGCGAACTCCGGCCATGTCGCTATGCCGGCCTCGAGGGATTCCAAGGGATCCACCACCTGGTTCATTGTGTCGGCGAACCAGCGATGCACCGTCGCTTGGTTGGTCACTTCCCACCGTACCGAAGGTATGAGGAAACGAAGGCGGCTCTCCAGGCGGGTGTCCTGCTCGTCGTCCTCCGCTGAATCGTCAAAATAGACCACGTCGACGTCTTCGACCGGCGAAGCTTCCTCAAAGCCGTGGAGGGTGTCCCAGACCAGCGAACGCACCGCGCCGGCGCCGATGCACCAGGACGCCAGGCGAAGCGAGCGGACGGCCCTGAGGGCAGCCATCAACGGGCTTGACGAACGCACCATCTCGGCCAGCCTCCGCTCATATTCTGGTTGGAGGCTGTGGTGCATTCTTGTTGCGTGAATGAAGTGCGATGGAAGGGCGCTCTGCGGAGCATGCCACAGGCATCCCGCGGCGCGCTCCCGGACAATTGATGGATCAGCGGGGCACTTCCCGCCGCTCGGGCGATCGGCGCAGTCCTAGGCGCTGGCCGGCGCGCTCTCGTCGGCAGCCGCGGGCGGCGGCACGGCCGCATACGGCACCAGCGCGATCTGCTCCGCGCGCATGCGCTCGAGAACGGTGAACAGCAGGTCGCTCCGCACACCGCCCGCAAGCCGCGGGCTGGGCACATAGGCAATGGCCTGAAAAATGAGCAAGCCGCCTTCGATGCCTTCCAGGGTGAGTGAGGGCGCGGGTGTTTCCAGCACCCCCTCGTGCGCGCGGCATGCTTCCAGAATGAGCTCGCGCACGCGCTGTGCGTCGGTGGTCATCGGCATGGGCAGGCGGATGAGCACCCGGCCCTCCGCATTGGCCAGCGTCATGTTGCGCACGGTCTTGGTAATGAACTCGGAGTTGGGCACGATCACCGTGGAACGGTCGCCCAGCTGGATTTCGGTTGCGCGCACGTTGATGCGGCGCACGTCGCCCTCGGTGGTGCCCAGAACCACCCAGTCGCCTACTTTCACCGGCTGTTCGGCCAGCAGGATGAGGCCCGAGATGAAGTTCTGCACGATGGCCTGCAGGCCGAAGCCGATGCCCACCGACAGCGCGCTGGCGACCCAGGCGATGCGCTCCACGCCGATCCCCAGCGCCGACAGCGAGAACGCGACCACCAATATGCCGCCCACATAGCCGAGCAGCGTGGTGATCGAGCTCTGCATGCCGGGCTCGAACTGCGTGCTGGGCAGGTAGCTGCGCGCGAGCCAGCGCTTGAAGATCCTGAGCACAATGAAGCCGATCACCGCCACGGCGATGGCGCTCAGGATGGCGCCCGGCACCAGCTGGAACTCGCCTACCTTCAAGCCGGTGCCGAACTTGCCGCTGCGCTGGAACACTTCGCTGGGGCCGGTACCCAGCGGCGCGGCGAGCGCAATCAGCATGTAGAAGAACAGGCCGACGCGGCTCAGGCCCGACAGCACGGTGGCTGCCTGGTCGAGCGTCTGCGGCGCGAGCCCGAAGCTCTTCTGCAGGCGCTGGCCGAAGGTGCTGCGCGACGACACGCCGGCCATGAAGACGTCGTCGGCAAACTTGAACAGCACGTAGAACGCTGCCGCCACGATGCCGCTCCAGGTGAGCTGCGAGGCCAGGAAGCTCGCGAGCGCCACGTAGCCCAGCGCCACCAGCACCCAGATCGACAGCATCAGGATGCCGATGCAGGCCACCAGCAGGCCCACCCACATCGGCCGCTCCGGCAGGTCGGCGTCGGGCGTGTCGGCGCGCAGCGGCCGCAGCCGGCGCAGCACCACGCCGACCAGCGCGGTGAGCATCAGCGCGGTGAGCACGTGCGTGGCGACGACGGCGGCAAAGCTCGCTTCGACGAGCGCATTGATCTCCACCGGCGCCCATGCCAGCGCAGCCACCAGCGCAACCAGCCAAGGCAACGGCGCGAGCCGCGTGGCCATGGGGTCCGGTATCGGCGGCAGCCGCCACGACGGCCGGCCGTTGGCCAGCAGCGCCCGGCCCAGCCCGATGACGAAGGCCATGAACACCAGCGCCTGCGCCATCGAGCGCATGGCCTTGCGCGCCTGCGGCTCCCAGGTTGCGTATTCCTCGAGCACGCGCAGGAACCCGTGCGCCGCCGCGGCGACCAGCAGCACATGGCTCGCCACGATGGCAATCACCAGCAGCGAGCGCCGAAGCCGCCCCGCGGGCAGCAGCCGCGCGGCGATCCGTGTCAGCAGATGCTCGGCCACCCAGGTGCCGAGCACCGCACACAGCAGCGCCAGAACGAGCGCCGCGGCCACGGCAACCCGGCTTTCCGGCTGCATCGCCTGCGAGAGGCCCTCGCGCAGGCTGGCCACCATCGTCTTGAGGCGCGCCAGGTCGTTCGGCCATGCCGACTGCAGGTCGCTCCAGAACTCGCCGGTCAGGGGCGAGGCCGCGCGCTCGGTGATCTGCGCCTCGAAGAGTTCGCGGCGCTGCGACACGAGTTCGGCGGCGCGCTGCCGAACGTCGATGGCGAGCAGGCGGGCCAGCCGAATGTCGGCATCCAGCGCGTTGCGTTCCTTCGTGAGCCGTGCGCGCTGCCGCGTGATGTCGGGGTCCTCGGTGGCGCCGGCGCCCGGCGGGTTTCCGAGTTCGCCCAGGCGAGCGTTCAGGTCGGCCAGTTCACCGGCGCGTGCGGCGACAAACTTGTCGGCCTGCGTGCCGATCTCGTTGATCTGCGCCAGTAGCTTGCGCGTGTCCTCGCTGGACCCGGCGGAGGCGGTGATCCTGGTGAGCTGCGCGCGCAGTTCGGCCACGGTGGGTTCGGGCGCTGCGGCCGCGGCGGAGGCGCCGCCGGCGCCTCCGATGTTGCTGTCGGGCTGCGCCGTCGCAGTGCCGCACGAGAGCAAGGCGGCCAGGCAAAAGGCCATCAGGCGTGGGATCAAACTCATGGCAGCCATCATAGAAGGCGCCATTTGCGGCCCGCGGCGCGGGCTCGTGACAGCGTGTGACGAGCGGTAGCGGTCCGCGGGTCAGCTCGCCGGACTGAACAGGTCGACGCGGTCGGTGATGATGCCGTCGGTGCCGAGCGCGGTCAGCCGCTGCGCGGCCCATTCGTCATTGACGGTGTAGCTCAGCGCGCGCATCCCCGCACCGTGCACCTGTGCCACCGTGCCGGCGTCCCAGAGCGCGTGGTTGCAGACGACGGCGGCGCAATCGAGGCTGGATGCAGCGGCCAGCCAGCCCTCCCGAAGCGTATCGAGCAGGAGGCCCCGCGGCAGCCCGGGCTGGACCGCCTTTGCGCCGGCCAGCGATTCGGCTTGGAAAGAAGTGAGCAGCGGCGCAATGGCCGCGCCTTGCCACAGACGGGCGGCCAGGTTGGCCACCGCCTCGCCCGTTTCACGCTCGGTGCCCGGAGTGGGCTTGATCTCGATGTTGAGCAGATGGCCGTTGGCAAGGCAGAAGCGCGCGAGGTTCTCGAGCGTGGCGAGCGGCTCGCCCGCAAAGGCGCGCGAGTGCCAGCCGCCGGCGTCGAGCTGCGAGAGCGCGCCCCAGGGCTGCGCGCCGCCGGTGCCATGGCCGCTGGTGGTGCGGTCGAGCGTGGCGTCGTGCATGAGGAAGACCACGCCGTCGGCACTGAGCTTGGCGTCGCATTCGAACATGCGGTAGCCGTGCGCGGCGCCGAGGCGGAAAGCCGCCAGCGTGTTCTCGGGCGCCAGCTTGCCGGCGCCGCGATGGGCGATCCAGCGAGGGTAGGGCCAGGGCTTCTGCGCCGGCATCGGTTATTCGGCCCGTTTGCCGGAACCGGCGTCGAACCAGTGCAGCTTGTCCTGACGCGCCGCAATTCTTACCGTGTCGCCGGCGACCGGCGGATGGTCGCTTTCGTCGGTGCGCATGATGATCTGCTCTTCGCCGATGCGGCCGTACACCAGCCGCTCTGCGCCCAGCAGTTCGACCGACTCGACCTGCACGGACCAGCCGCTTTCGTCCAGCTTCATGTGCTCGGGACGGATGCCCAGAATTTGGCCCGGCCGCACGCCCGGCGCATGGCGCAGCAGGTTCATCGGTGGTGAGCCGATGAAGCTGGCCACGAAGGTGGTGGCGGGCCGGTTGTAGACCTCTTCTGGCGTTGCGAACTGGTCCATCACGCCGCCGTTCATCACGATGATGCGCTGCGCCAGCGTCATGGCCTCGACCTGGTCATGCGTCACAAAGAGAGACGTGATACCTAATTCGCGGTGCAGCTTCTGGATCTCCAGGCGGGTCTGCGCGCGCAGCTTGGCGTCCAGGTTGGACAGCGGCTCGTCGAACAGGAACACCTTCGGCTGACGCACGATGGCGCGGCCCATGGCCACGCGCTGGCGCTGCCCACCTGAAAGCTCGCGCGGCTTGCGCTCGAGCAGGTGGCCCAGCTCAAGGATCTTGGCGGCTTTGTCGACGCGGGTCTTGATTTCGGCTTCGGGCAGCTTGGCGATCTTCAGGCCATAGGCCATGTTCTTGAACACGCTCATGTGCGGGTAGAGCGCGTAATTCTGGAACACCATGGCAATGTCGCGCTCGGAGGGTTCGAGGTTGTTCACCACGCGGTCGCCGATGGCGATGTCGCCGGCCGAGATATCTTCCAGGCCGGCCACCATGCGCAGCAGCGTGGACTTGCCGCAGCCCGAGGGCCCGACGATGACGACGAATTCGCCCTTGTTCACCTCGGCCGAGACGCCGTGGATGACCTGGTTGGCCTTGGCACCCTTGCCGTAGCGCTTGATGACGTTGCGAAAGGAAATGGCTGACATGTTGTTCTGTTGTGAATATCAGGTTGTAGCTGGCTGGCAGGCCCGTCCGGGAAACACCGCGGAACCGGCTTTGCCGGGCCGCCGGTGTTGCCCCCTAGAGGGGGAGGCGACTACACGAAGTGAGCCGCTTCGGGGGGGCCTATTTCTCGGTGTCGACCAGGCCCTTGACGAACCAGCGCTGCATCAGCACCACGACGATGGCGGGCGGTATCAGCGCCAGCATGGCGGTGGCCATCACGAGGTTCCAGTCGACCGCGGCATCGCCCGAGGCGATCATGCGCTTGATGCCGATGACCACCGGGTACATGTCTTCGGTGGTGGTGGCCAGGAGCGGCCAGAGGTACTGGTTCCATCCGTAGATGAACTGGATCACGAAGAGCGCGGCAATCGAAGTCTGCGACAGTGGCACCAGGATGTCCTTGAAGAAGCGCATCGGCCCCGCGCCGTCTATTCGCGCGGCTTCGACCAGCTCGTCGGGCACTGAGAGGAAGAACTGGCGGAACAGGAAAGTCGCCGTGGCCGACGCGATCAGCGGGATGGTCAGGCCCGCGTAGGTGTTGAGCATGTTCAGGTCGGCCAGCACCTTGTAGGTGGGCAGGATGCGTACCTCCACCGGCAGCATCAGCGTCACGAAGATCATCCAGAAGACGATCTTCTTGAATGGAAAGCGGAAATAGACGATGGCAAAGGCCGACAGCAGCGAGATCGCGATCTTGCCGATGCTGATGACCAGCGCCGTGACCAGGCTGATCCACATCATGCGGCCCACCACCACGCGCGCGCCCTGCGTCTCGGTGCCTAGGAGGGCCGCGGTGTAGTTCTCGACCATGTGCGCGCCCGGCACAAGCGGCATTGGTACGCGCAGGATCTCGTCGCGCGTGTGGGTCGATGCGACGAAGGCCAGGTAGATGGGAAAGACCACGATGGCGATGCCCAGGATCAGCACCACGTGCGACAGGACGGTGAGGCCGGGCCGGCGTTCAATCATGGCGGTTGCTCCGGAGGAAAAAAGCAAAAGGGAAAGGATGCGCCATCAGTACTGGACCTTCTTTTCGACGTAGCGGAACTGGATCACCGTGAGTACGACGACGATCACCATCAACACCACGGACTGCGCGGCCGAGCCGCCCAGGTCAAGGGCCCGGAAGCCGTCGTGCCAGACCTTGTAGACCAGGATCGCGGTGTCCCGGCCCGGGCCGCCTTCGGTGGTGGCATGCACGATCGCGAAGGTGTCGAAGAAGGCATACACCACGTTGATCACCAGAAGGAAGAAGGTGGTGGGCGACAGCAGCGGAAACTGAATGGTCAGAAAGCGGCGCAGCGGACCGGCGCCGTCGATGGCCGCAGCCTCGATCAGTGCCTTGGGGATGGACTGCAGCCCGGCCAGGAAGAACAGGAAGTTGTAGGAGATCTGCTTCCAGATGGCGGCCACGACGATCAGCGACAGCGCCTGATTCGAATTGAGCAGGTGGTTCCAGTCCATGCCCATCTTGCGCAAGCCGTAGCTCACCACGCCGATGCTGGGCGAGAACATGAACACCCAGAGCACGCCTGCGATCGCCGGCGCCACCGCGTACGGAATGATCAGGAAGGTCTTGTAGAAAAGCGAACCGCGCAGGATGCGGTCGGCGAAGATCGCCAGGAGCAGCGATATCGCGATGCCGATGCCAGCCACCAGCACCGAGAACAATGCGGTTACCTTGAAGGACTCGATGTAAGCCGGGTCATCGAACAGAGTCTTGAAGTTCTCCAGGCCCACGAAGACGGTGGAGGTGCCGAAGGCGTCTTCGGTCTGCATCGACTGCCAGATTGCCTGGCTGGCGGGCCAGAAGAAGAACACCAGGATCACCGCCATTTGCGGCGCGATCAGCAGCCATGGCAGCCATGCCGATCGGAATAGAACGCGTTTTTCCATAGCCCCTCGAATCCCTCAAAAAACGAAACGCCCGCCCACGGCTTTTGCAGTGGCGGGCGGGCGAGTCTACTTCGGCGCCGAGCCGAACGAGGCGTCAGCCTTTGTTTGCTTTTTCGAAGCGCTCGAGCTGCTCGTTGCCGCGCTTGACTGCAGCGTCGAGGGCTTCCTTGGCGGTGCGCTTGCCGTTCCAGATCTGCTCGGTTTCCTCGTCGATGATGGTCCGGATCTGCACGAAGCTGCCCAGGCGCACGCCACGCGACTTGTCGGTGGTCTTGCGGATCATCTGCGTCACGGCCACGTCGGTGCCGGGGTTGTCCTTGTAGAAGCCCGAGGCATCGGTCAGCTTGTAGGCTGCCGTGGTGATGGGCAGGTAGCCCGTGCGCTTATGGCTCTCGGACTGCACCTTGGTGTCGGACAGGAAGGTGAAGAAGCTGGCCACGCCCTTGTAGTGGTCAGCCGGCTTGCCGGACATGACCCAGAGGCTGGCGCCGCCGATCACGGTGTTCTGGGGCGCGCCCTTCACGTCGGGGTAGTAGGGCAGGGTCGAGATGCCGTACTTGAACTTGGCGTCCTTGGCCACGCGAGCGTACAGGCCCGACGAACCGGTCATCATCGCGCATTCGCCAGAGGGGAAGGCGGCGTCGGCTGTGTTGTTGCGGCCCTTGTAGACGAAGGTGCCGTCCTTCGACATCTTGGCCAGGTTCTCGAAGTGCTTGACGTGCAGCGGCGAGTTGAAGGCCAGGCGCGCCGAGGTGCCGCCAAAGCCGTTGTTCTGCGTTGCATAGAGCGTGTTGTGCCAGGCCGAGAAGCTCTCGAGCTGGGTCCAGCTCATCCAGCTGGTGGTGAACGGGCACTTGTGGCCGCTAGCCTTGAGCTTGTCGGCCGCGGCGATCACTTCAGGCCAGGTGGTGGGCGCCTTCTCGGGGTCGAGGCCGGCTGCCTTGAAGGCGTCCTTGTTGTAATAGAAGATGGTGGTCGAGCTGTTGAACGGGAAGCTCAGCATCTGGCCATTGGGCGCGGTGTAGTAGCCCGACACGGCGGGCACGTACACGCTGGGGTCGAACTTGGCGCCGCCCGAATTCATTACTTCGCCCACGGGCTTGATGGCGCCCTTGGAGGCCATCATGGTGGCGGTGCCGACCTCGAACACCTGCAGGATGTCGGGCGCATTGCCGGCACGGAAAGCCGCGATGGCGGCAGTCATCGACTCGTCGTACTGGCCTTTGTAGGTCGCCACGACCTTGAATTCCTTCTGGCTGGCGTTGTACTGCTTGGTGAGGTCGTTGACCCATTCGCCGAGCGGGCCGCTCATGGAATGCCACCACTGGATCTCGGTTTGGGCATGGGCCACATTGAACAGCGTGGTGGCGGCCAGCGCCGATGCCAGCGCGAGCGTCTTGAATCGCATGAAGACTCCTGATGGGAAAATGAAAGCGCGGATGCTAGGCCATGTGGATGACACGGCCGCGTCACATTGGCGCACGGACCTCTGTCATTTTCCAATCGGGAAAACCCCTTTGGCACAAGGCTTCCCGCAGGGCGGGCGCCCTCGTGTTGCGCCGCAGCATGCTAGCATCCGATTCGCCTTTTTCGGCCTAGCCTGTTGCCGCGGCCGGGGCTTCCGCGAGTACGCCATGAGCAGCAAAACCTCCCTCGAAAAAAGCCGGATCAAGTTCCTTCTGCTGGAGGGCATCCACCCTTCGGCTGTGGAGGTCCTGCGGGGCGCGGGCTACACCAACATCGAGTCGCTGCCGGGCGCGCTGCCCGATGCCGAACTCAAGGCCAAGATCGCCGACGTGCACTTCCTTGGCATCCGTTCGCGCACGCAACTGACGGCCGAGGTTTTCACGGCTGCCCACAAGCTGGTGGCGGCGGGGTGCTTCTGCATCGGCACCAACCAAGTCGACCTGGAAGCCGCGCGCGAACATGGCGTGGCGGTGTTCAACGCGCCCTATTCCAACACCCGCTCGGTGGCCGAACTGGTGCTGGCCGAAGCCATCCTGCTGCTGCGCGGCGTGCCTGAAAAAAGCGCAGTGGCGCACCGCGGCGGGTGGCTCAAGTCGGCCGAGAACGCGTTCGAGATCCGTGGCAAGACGCTCGGCATCGTGGGCTACGGTTCCATCGGCGCCCAGTTGTCGGTGCTGGCCGAGGCGCTCGGCATGAACGTGGCCTTCTACGACGTGGTGACCAAGCTGCCCCTGGGCAATGCGCGCCAGGTGCGCGAACTGCACCAGTTGCTGGGCCAGAGCGACATCGTGACCCTGCACGTGCCCGAGACGCCCGCCACGCAATGGATGATCGGCGAGGCGGAAATCGCCGCCATGAAGCCGGGCTCCATTCTTATCAACGCCTCGCGCGGGACGGTGGTCAAGATAGAGCCGCTGGCCGAGGCGCTGAAGCAGAAGAAGCTGCTGGGCGCCGCAGTCGACGTGTTCCCAGTCGAGCCGCGCACCAACAAGGATGAGTTCCAGTCGCCGCTGCGCGGGCTCGACAACGTGATTCTCACGCCCCACATCGGCGGCTCGACGATGGAGGCGCAGGCCAACATCGGCCTCGAGGTGGCGGAAAAGCTGGTGAAGTACAGCGACAACGGCACCTCGACCTCGTCGGTCAACTTTCCCGAGGTGGCGCTGCCGGCCCACCCCGGCAAGCACCGGCTGCTGCACATCCACCGCAACGTGCCGGGCGTGCTGTCCGATATCAACAAGATCTTTTCGGACAACAACATCAACATCTCCTCGCAGTACCTGCAGACCAACGAGAAGATCGGCTATGTGGTGACGGACATCGACGCGGCCTACTCCGACCTGGCGCTGGAAAAGCTGGGCAAGGTGAACGGAACGATCCGCAGCCGCGTGCTGTTCTGAGGCGTCTCCGGGCAAACCCCCGGGCGCTGGCCTAAAATCCCCACCCCCGGCTATGGGCGCGCAGCGCCCGGCCGAGGTGCCACCCCCGATGAATGCTCCGACCGCGTTGACCACGCTGTTGTCGCAGGCCGCAGAGCCTGTACGACTGCGCGAGATCCCCTATAACTACACCAGCTTTTCCGATCGCGAGATCGTGATCCGCCTGCTGGGCGAGCGCGGCTGGGAACTGCTCCAGACGCTGCGCGCCGAGCGCCGCACCGGCCGGTCGGCGCGCATGCTGTACGAAGTGCTCGGCGACATCTGGGTTGTTCAGCGCAATCCCTACCTGGTGGACGACCTTCTGGACAATCCGCGGCGCCGCGGCCAACTGGTCGATGCGCTCAGGCACCGTCTGGCTGAAGTCCAGAAGCGCCGCACGCCCGACAGCGACCTGCCCCGCGATCAGCTGGTGGGGGAGCTCACTGCGCTCGTCGGCCAGGCCGTGGCCGCATTCGACACGGCTTTCCGGGACGTGGCCGCCTTGCGCCGCAAGGCCACGCGCGTGCTGGGCCGCCTCACGGCCAAGGACAACATCAAGTTCGACGGCCTCTCGCGCGTGTCGCACGTGACAGACGCCACTGACTGGCGCGTGGAATATCCCTTCGTAGTGTTGTGCCCCGACACCGAGGCCGAGATGGCGCTGCTGGTCAAGGGCTGCATCGAGCTGGGGCTCACCATCATCCCGCGCGGCGGCGGCACCGGCTACACCGGCGGCGCCATTCCGCTCACGTGGAAGAGCGTGGTCATCAACACCGAGAAGCTCGAGGCCATGACCGAGGTCGAGATGGTCTCGCTGGCAGGCCTCGACAACCCCGTGCCCACCATCTGGACTGAAGCCGGCGTGGTCACGCAGCGCGTGGCCGATGCGGCCGAACGCGCGGGCTTCGTGTTCGCGGTGGACCCGACTTCCGCCGAAGCCTCGTGCGTCGGCGGCAACGTGGCCATGAACGCCGGCGGCAAGAAGGCCGTGCTCTGGGGCACGGCGCTCGACAACCTGGCCTCGTGGCGCATGGTCACGCCTCAGGCCGAATGGCTCGAGGTCACGCGCATCGGCCATAACCTCGGCAAGATCCACGACGCGGAGAGCGCCGTGTTCGAGCTGCAGTACTTCGCCGCCGACGGCAAGACCAGGCTGCGCACCGAGCGCCTCGACATTCCGGGCCGCACCTTCCGCAAGGAAGGGCTCGGCAAGGACGTGACCGACAAGTTTCTTTCGGGCTTGCCCGGCATCCAGAAAGAGGGCTGCGACGGCCTCATCACCAGCTGTCGCTGGGTGGTGCACCGCATGCCGGCGCACACGCGCACCGTGTGCCTCGAGTTCTTCGGCAACGCGAAGGACGCGGTGCCCAGCATCGTCGAGATCAAGGACTTCATGTTCGCCGAGCAGAAGCGCTCCGGCGTGCTGCTGGCGGGCCTGGAGCACCTGGACGACCGCTACCTGAAGGCAGTCGGCTACGCCACCAAGTCGAAGAAGCATGGCGGCCTGCCGAAGATGGTGCTGTTCGGCGACATCGCAGGCGACGACGCCGATGCCGTGGCGCGCGTCACCTCCGAGGTGGTGCGCATCGCCAACTCGCGCAGCGGCGAAGGTTTCACCGCCATCAGCCCCGAGGCACGCAAGAAATTCTGGCTCGACCGCAAGCGCACGGCCGCCATCAGCAAGCACACCAACGCCTTCAAGATCAACGAAGACGTGGTGATTCCGCTGCCGCGAATGGCCGAGTACAGCGACGGCATCGAGCGCATCAACATCGAGCTCTCGCTCAAGAACAAGCTGGAGCTCACCGACGCGCTCGAAGCCTTTCTGCTGCGCGGCAACCTGCCGCTCGGCAAGACCGACGACGCGCACGAAATTCCGGCGGCCGAGCTGCTCGAAGACCGCGTGGCGCAGGCCGTGGCGCTGGTGCAGAGCGTGCGTGCGCTCTGGGCCGAATGGCTGCGCGATGCCGATCGGCTGTTTTCGCAGCTGCAGGACCACACGCTGCGCGCCAGCTGGAAGACCCAGCTACGCCAGCCGCTGCAGGAGATCTTCAGTGGCGCCGAGTTCGGCCCCATCGTTGCCGAATGCGTGGCCATCCACAAGCAAGTGCTCAAGGGCCGCGTGTGGGTGGCGCTGCACATGCACGCCGGCGACGGCAACGTGCACACCAACATTCCAGTCAACAGCGACAACTACGAGATGCTGCAGACGGCGCATGCCGCGGTGGTGCGCATCATGGCGCTGGCGCGCAGCCTTGACGGCGTGATTTCGGGCGAGCACGGCATCGGCATCACCAAGCTCGAATTCCTGAGCGACGAAGAGCTCGCGCCCTTCATGGACTACAAGCAGCGCGTCGATCCCGAAGGCCGGTTCAACAAGGGCAAGCTGCTGCGCGCGCCCGCCGGCCAGAACATCGAGCTGCATGCCGACCTGACCAACGCCTACACGCCGAGCTTCGGCCTCATGGGGCATGAGTCGCTCATCATGCAGCAGAGCGACATCGGCGCTATTGCCGACAGCGTGAAGGACTGCCTGCGCTGCGGCAAGTGCAAGCCGGTGTGCGCCACCCACGTGCCGCGCGCCAACTTGCTTTACAGCCCGCGCAACAAGATCCTTGCCACCTCGTTGCTGGTCGAGGCCTTTCTGTACGAAGAGCAGACCCGGCGCGGCATCAGCATCAAGCACTGGGAAGAGTTCGAGGACGTGGCCGACCACTGCACCGTGTGCCACAAGTGCCTCACGCCGTGCCCGGTGAAGATCGACTTCGGCGACGTGTCGATGAACATGCGCAACCTGCTGCGCAAGATGGGGCAGAAGAGCTTCCGCCCCGGCAATGCGGCGGCGATGTTCTTCCTCAACGCGACCAATCCGCAGACCATCAAGGCGGTGCGCGCGGGCATGGTGGGCATCGGCTTCAAGGCGCAGCGCCTGGCCAACGACCTGCTGCGCGGACTGGCGAGGAAGCAGACGGCGGCCCCGCCTGCCACGCTGGGCCCGGCACCGCTCAAGGAGCAGGTGATCCACTTCATCAACAAGAAGATGCCGGGCAACCTGCCGAAGCAGACGGCGCGCGCGCTGCTCGACATCGAGGATGCCGACTACGTGCCGATCATCCGCGACCCGAAGGCGACCACCTCGGAGACCGAGGCGGTGTTCTACTTTCCGGGGTGCGGTTCGGAGCGGCTGTTCTCACAGGTGGGGCTCGCCACGCAGGCCATGCTCTGGCATGCGGGCGTGCAGACGGTGCTGCCGCCAGGATATCTGTGCTGCGGCTATCCGCAGCGCGGCAGCGGCCAGTTCGACAAGGCCGAGAAGATGATCACGGACAACCGCGTGCTCTTCCATCGCGTGGCCAACACGCTGAACTATCTCGACATCAAGACCGTGGTGGTGAGCTGCGGCACTTGCTACGACCAACTGCAGGGCTACCAGTTCGACAAGATATTTCCGGGCTGCCGCATCATCGACATCCACGAATACCTGCTCGAAAAAGGCATCACGCTCGCGGATGCAAGTGGCGGTGGCTACCTGTATCACGACCCCTGCCACAGCCCGATGAAGCTGCAGGACCCGATGAAGACCGTGAAGGCGCTGGTCGGCGACAACGTGCTGAAGAACGACCGCTGCTGCGGCGAGTCGGGCACGCTGGGCGTGTCGCGGCCCGATATCTCGACGCAGATCCGCTTCCGCAAGGAAGAAGAGCTCAAGAAGGGCGAGGCCGCACTGCGCGCGAGCGGCCAGGTCGGCGAGAAGGACAACGTCAAGATCCTCACCAGCTGCCCGAGCTGTCTGCAAGGCCTCTCGCGCTACGGCAACGACCTGAACAACGGGCTGCTCGAGGCCGACTACATCGTGGTCGAGATGGCCAACAAGATCCTTGGCAAGGACTGGATGCCGGAATACGTGGCCGCAGCCAATAACGGCGGCATCGAGCGGGTGCTGGTATGAATGTGGCCCCCACGCTCGGCACTGGCGTGTCCTCGCTGCCCCCCGAGGGGGCGCTCGCCGCCTTGGGGCGGCCCGGCGGCGGCTCGGTGCAAGGTTGCCCCTTCTGCGAAGGCGCGGGCGGCCGTGTCGTATTCGAGGGCGCGAAGCTTCGCGTCATTCACGCCGAAGAAGCCGGCTTTCCGGCCTTCTACCGTGTCATCTGGCGCGAACATGCGGCGGAATTCTCGGACCTCGATGCGGCGGACCGCGTGCTGTGCATGGAAGCGGTAACGATGGTCGAACAGTGCCTGCGCGAGCATCTGTCGCCGGACAAGATCAACCTCGCGGCGCTAGGCAACATGGTGCCGCACCTGCATTGGCACGTGATTGCGCGCTTTGCAGGCGACACCCATTTTCCGGGCTCGGTGTGGGCTCCGGTGCAGCGCGAGGCGGATGCCGAACAGCTGGCCGCCGTGGCCGCACGCCTGCCTGAGATGGAGCGTGCGATGATGGCCCGACTGGGCACAAGGAGCTTCTGATGGCAGGTCTGCAAGCCGGCGCACCGACGCCGCAATCGATCACCGTGCATGGCCAGTCGCGTGTGCTCGAGATCGGGTTTTCCGACGGTGCCACCTTCCGCATCCCGTTCGAGCTGATGCGAATCTATTCGCCGTCGGCCGAGGTGCAGGGCCATGGCCCGGGCCAGGAAATCCTGCAGACCGGCAAGCGCGAAGTCGAACTGGTCGACCTGAAGCCGGTCGGCAACTACGCCGTGCAGCCGGTCTTCAGCGACGGCCACGACACGGGCATCTTCTCGTGGGACCTGTTGTACGAACTGGGCGCCAAGGAGACCGAGCTCTGGGCCGAATACGAACGGCGGCTCGCCGCCGCGGGCGTCGACCGCGATGCACTGATGATCGACAAGGGCGGCAGTGGCGGTGGTGGAGGCTGCGGCAGCCACTGACCGGTTCCCGGCAGTCTCCGCTCCTGAAAACATAGCCTTGCAACAAGGCACGGCGCGCCCCGCGGCGTCCCGCTATTTGAAGAAAAAGCAACGAATGCCCGCCGTGTTTGGAGGGTCGCGTTCTTGAGGTGTGTGCTTCCGCCCTAATATCGGGCACATGAGCACCACCCACTTCGGCTTTGAAAAAGTCGACGAAAGCGAGAAAGCGCAACGTGTCCGCGGCGTCTTCGATTCCGTCGCCACGCGTTACGACCTCATGAACGACCTGATGTCGATGGGGCTGCACCGCGCCTGGAAGGCCTACACCGTGATGGTGGCCAACGTGGGCGAAGGTTCGCGCGTGCTCGACATTGCGGGCGGCACCGGCGACCTTGCACTGGCCTTTTCGAAGAAGGTCGGCGCGAGCGGCCAGGTGGTGCACACCGACATCAACGAAGCCATGCTGCGCACCGGCCGCGACCGCCTGCTCGATGCCGGCGTGGCGCTACCCACGCTGGTGTGCGACGCAGAAAAGCTGCCGTTCCCGAATGACCACTTCGACGTGGTGACCGTGGCTTTCGGCCTGCGGAACATGACGCACAAGGACCTCGCGCTGAAGGAGATGAACCGCGTGCTCAAGCCGCGCGGCAAGCTCTTGGTGCTCGAGTTCTCGAAAGTCGCCAAGCCGCTTGCCAAGGCCTACGACTGGTATTCGTTCAACGTCTTGCCGCGCCTTGGCAAGCTGGTGGCGGGCGACGACGCGAGCTATCGCTACCTGGCCGAATCCATCCGGATGCACCCCGCGCAGGACGAGCTCAAGACCCTCATGAAAGAGGGCGGTTTCGGGCATGTGGACTATCACAACATGACGGGTGGCGTGGTCGCCCTTCATGTTGGAATCAAGTGTTGATGACGCGAATACTTCGCTCGAAAGAGGAGACGACATGAAAAGTTTGAGTTCTTTGTTCCTGGCTTGCGTGCTGGCCCTGGTCAGCGTGCAGGCCGATGCGGCCCGCATCGGCGGCGGCAAGTCGTTCGGCCGCCAGTCGTCCAACGTGACGCAGCGTGAATCCGCGTCGCCGACTGCGCCTGCGCAGCAAAACGCGACCAATGCCGCGCCCAGGCCGGCCACGCCGGCGCCCGCCGCCGCCGCGCCCAAGCGCCCTTGGGGTGCCATGCTCGGCGGCCTTGCCGCCGGCCTTGGTCTCGCCTGGCTCGCAAATTCGCTGGGCCTGGGAGCGGGCTTTGCCAACATCCTGTTGATCGGACTGCTCGTGATGGCGGCGCTGTTCGTCTGGCGCCTGTTCAAGGCGCGGTCGGCCGCATCGTCGGGTGCCAACCGCCCGGGCGGCTTCGCCTTCGAAGGCGCGGGCAACCCGGCCAACGCCAGTTCGCCGGCGCAGTACAGCCCGAACAACGTCGGCAATGACGCATCGGCACGGCCATGGGAGCGCAACACCAGCGCCTTCGACGCCACGCCGGCTCACACCGACGAGCGGCACGGCAGCAGCCTGTCCGCGGCGGGTGCCGCTGCCGGCGGCAGCATGATCGGCTCGGCGCTGTCGGGTTCGCAGTCGTGGGGCATTCCGGTCGGCTTCGACGTGGATGGCTTCCTCGCCGCTGCCAAGCGCAATTTCGTGACCCTGCAGGACGCCTGGGACCGCGCCGACGTCAGCACCCTGCGCTCGATGATGACCGACGGCATGGTCGACGAGATCCGCGCCCAGCTGGCCGATCGCGCCAGCCACACCGGCGGCGCCTCGAACAAGACCGAAGTCGTGATGCTGGACGCCAAGCTGCTCGGCATCGAGGAACTGGCCGACGTCTACATGGCGAGCGTGGAGTTCTCCGGCATGATCCGCGAAGACGCCTCCGCCGGCCCCGGCCCGTTCCGCGAAGTCTGGAACATGACCAAGCCGACCAGCGGCACCAGCGGCTGGCTGGTGGCCGGTGTGCAAGCGCTGCAGTAAGCGCAACCCGGCGGCCGGAAGGCCGCCCGCAGAACCGATAATGGGGACATGGCCACACCATCGTCCCCATTTTCTTTTCTCGACGATCTGTTCAATCGCATCGGCGAGCGCCTGCAGCCGCCCGCCTGGGCGGTGCATGAGATCCAGCACCGCGCGGTGCTGTTTCTCAACCATGTGCTGCAGCAGGAACCCGAGGCGCAGCAGCGGCTGCTGCGGCAGCAGGGGCGGGTGGTGCGCTTCCAGTGGCGCTTCGTGACGATGGAACTGGTGGCCACGCCCGCCGGCCTCCTCGACCTGGCGCCCGCGGGATCGGTGCCCGAGCTCACGCTCACTATCACCGATGAATCCCCCTTCGAGCTGGCCCGCAATACGCTGCGCGGCGGCAAGCCTTCGGTCCAGATCATCGGCGACGTGCAGCTCGCGGCCGAGGTCAACTGGCTCGTCGACCACGTGCGCTGGGACCTGGAAGACGACCTCGCCCGCCTGATCGGCGACGTGCCGGCGCACACCATTTCCAACGGCGCGCGACGCGTGGTGGGTGCATTGCGCCAGTTCGTCGGCGATCGCAAGCCCCAGCGGGCTGGCGGTTCGGCGAGCACGCCCGAATGAGGCGCTTCTACCGCGGGCTGTTCATCGTCTGGGTCGCGCTGCGCTACGGCCTGGACGAGCTCGTGCTCACGAGCTTCCAGAAGCCCTGGCTGCGCGTGGTGGCGCGCGTCGTCTCCGTCGGCCGCAACCTCGATGCGCCCCGCGGCCAGCGCCTGCGCGAGGCGCTCGAGCGACTCGGGCCCATCTTCGTCAAGTTCGGCCAGGTGCTGTCGACGCGGCGCGACCTGTTGCCGCCCGACATCGCCGACGAGCTCGCCTTCCTGCAGGACCGGGTGCCGCCGTTCCCCTCGTCGGTGGCCATTGCGACCATCGAGCGTGCTTTCCGCCGTCCCGTGGGCGACGTCTTCGTGCAGTTCGACGAGACGCCGATTGCCAGCGCCTCGATTGCCCAGGTGCACTTTGCGACCATCCGCACCAACGAGGGCGAGGTGCGCGAGGTCGCCGTCAAGGTGCTGCGCCCCAGCATGCGCGGCGTGATCGAGAAAGACCTGGCGCTCATGGCCATGATGGCCGGCTGGGTCGAGCGGCTCTCGCCCGACGGCAAGCGCCTGAAGCCGCGCGAGGTGGTGGGGGAGTTCGACAAATACCTGCACGACGAGCTCGACCTGGTGCGCGAGGCTGCCAACGCGGCCCAGCTGCGCCGCAACATGGCCTCGCTCGAGCTGGTGCTGATTCCGGAGATGTTCTGGGACTTCTGCCATCCCGAGGTCATCGTGATGGAGCGCATGAACGGCGTGCCCATTGCGCAGCTCGACCGGCTGCGCGCGGCCGGCGTCGACATTCCCAAGCTCGCCCGCGACGGGGTCACCATCTTCTTCACGCAGGTGTTCCGCGACGGCTTCTTCCACGCCGACATGCACCCCGGCAACATCCAGGTGAGCCTCGAGCCGGAGACCTTCGGGCGCTACATCTCGCTCGACTTCGGGATCATCGGCACGCTGACCGAGTCCGACAAGGAATACCTGGCGCAGAACTTCGTGGCCTTTTTCCGGCGCGACTACAAGCGCGTGGCCGAGCTTCACCTCGAAAGCGGCTGGGTGCCCGAAGGCACCCGTATCGATGAGCTGGAAGCGGCGATTCGCACCGTCTGCGAGCCGTACTTCGACCGGCCGCTGCGGGAAATCTCCCTTGGCATGGTGCTGATGCGCCTGTTCCAGACTTCGCGCCGCTTTCACGTCGAGATCCAGCCGCAGCTGGTGCTGCTCCAGAAGACCCTGCTCAACATTGAGGGGCTGGGTCGCCAGCTTGATCCCGAGCTCGACCTCTGGCACACCGCCAAGCCCTTTCTCGAGAAGTGGATGGTCGACCAGATCGGGCCCCGGAAGCTGTTCGAGCAGCTCAAGGCCGAGGCGCCGCGCTACGCAAAATTGCTGCCGCAATTGCCGCGCCTGCTGCACGATTTCCTTGAAAATCGGCCCGCCGACCACCGCCGCGAGCTGCTGGAACTGCTGGCCGCGCAGAAGCGCACCAACCGGCTGTTGCAAGCCATTCTCTACGGTGGCATGGGATTTGTATTGGGATTGCTCGCCATGCAGGTGCTGGTGCGCGTGAAGTTGTTCTAGAGGAGAGTTCCCGTGCTGTTGACGCTGGTTGTCGTTTATCTGCTGGTCACCATCGCGATCGGCCTCTACGCCGCCAAGCGGGTGAAGAACACCACCGACTTCGCGATCGCGGGGCGGCATCTTCCGCTCTACATGATCGTGACGACCACCTTCGCGACCTGGTTCGGGTCCGAAACGGTGCTGGGTATCCCGGCCAAGTTCATCGAGGGCGGCCTGAACGGGGTGATCGAGGACCCCTTCGGCGCGGGCACGTGCCTGATCCTGGTGGGGCTGTTCTTCGCGGGCAAGCTGTACCGCATGACGCTTTTGACCATCAGCGACTACTACCGCGAGCGCTATGGGCGCGGGGTCGAGGTGGCCTGTTCGCTCATCATCATGCTGAGCTACCTGGGCTGGGTTTCGGCGCAGGTCACGGCGCTGGGGCTCGTGTTCAACGTGCTGTCGGCCGGCGCAATCAGCATTCCCGTGGGCATGGTGATCGGGGTGGTGTCGATCCTGGCCTACACGCTGTTCGGGGGCATGTGGTCGGTGGCCGTGACCGACTTCATCCAGATGATCATCCTGGTCGCGGGGCTGGCCGTCATTGCCGTGTTCGCGGGCAACATGGCGGGCGGCGCCGACAAGGTGGTGGCCTTCGCCGTGAGCAAGGATCTCTTCAAGTTCTGGCCGGAGCCCAACTGGCACGACATGGTGTTCTTCTTTGCCGCGGCCATCACGATGATGCTGGGCTCCATCCCGCAGCAGGACGTCTTCCAGCGCGTGATGTCGGCCAACAGCACCAAGGCCGCCACGCGCGGGCCGGTGATCGGCGGAGTGGCGTACATCCTGTTTGCTTCCGTGCCCATGTTCCTGGTGGCGAGCGCGCTCCTCATCATGCCGGAGCAGACCGCCGCGCTGCTGAAGGAAGATCCGCAGAAGGTGCTGCCCACGCTGGTGCTCGAGAAGATGCCCTTCGTGATGCAGGTGCTGTTCTTCGGCGCGCTGCTGTCGGCCATCAAGTCGACCGCATCGGCCACCTTGCTGGCGCCGAGCGTCACGTTCACAGAGAACATCTGGCGCCAGTTCCGGCCTTCGGGAACCGACCGGCAGAACCTCATGACCATGCGCATCACGGTGCTGGTCTTCAGCGCGGCCGTGCTGGCCTATGCCATCCGCATGCAGGGCACGCCCATCTACGAGCTGGTGTCGGGCGCCTACCAGGTGCCGCTGGTCGGGGCCTTCGTGCCGCTGGTGTGCGGCCTGTACTGGCGCCGCGCCACCACCCAGGGCGCCATTGCATCGATCCTGTTCGGGATCGGCACCTGGCTGCTCTTTCTTTCGATGCCATGGAACGCGGTTTTCCCGGCCCAACTGGCCGGCGTGCTGACTTCCTTTGCCGGCATGGTGGCCGGATCGCTGGCGCCGCAGTGGTTGGCCAACACCCACACGCCGCACCGGCTGCTGGCCACGGAACCCGCCTGAAGACGCGCCTGCTGGCGGGGCGGCCCTTATAATCGAGGGCTTTGCGAGCGGCCATTGCGCGGCTTTCGCGCCGTGTCGGCGCTGAGTCCGCGCCAAGTTTTTCGCCGCTTTTCCACTCTGATCCAATGCCAATCTACGCCTACAAGTGCAGTGCCTGCGGCTTTGCCAAGGACGCCCTGCAAAAAATGTCCGATGCGCCGCTGACGGTGTGCCCGGCGTGCGGCGCAAGTGCATTCGAGAAGCAGGTCACCGCCGCCGGTTTCCAGCTCAAGGGTTCCGGCTGGTACGTGACCGATTTCCGCGACGGCGGCGGCAAGAAGGCCGAGTCCGCGGCTTCGGCCCCGGCGGCTAGCAACGGCGACTCCGCCGCCGCGCCGGCCGCTGCAGCCAAGCCCGCGGAAGCTTCCAGTCCCGCACCAGCACCAGCCCCGGCGGCCAGCCCCGCTCCGGCGCCTGCGCCCGCCGCCGCCAAGGGCACCTGAGAACACACACCATGCTCGCCCTGCGCAAATGGCTGTTTTCCGGCTTGCTGGTGATCGTGCCGCTGTTCATCACCCTCGCGGTGCTGAAGTGGATCATCGACACGCTGGACCAGACGCTCTGGGTGCTGCCTTCGGTCTGGCAGAAATGGCTGTACGACAACAACGTGCGCGGCCTTGGCGTGCTGCTCACGCTGGCCATCCTGCTGGGCGTGGGCGCCATTGCGAGCAATTTCGTGGGCAAGCGCCTGCTCGGCTGGGGCGATGCCGTGGTGCGCCGCATTCCGGTCGTCCGCTCGATCTATTCGAGCGTGAAGCAGGTGAGCGACACGCTCTTTTCCGAAAACGGCAATGCCTTTCGCACGGCCGTGCTGGTGCAGTGGCCGCGCGAGGGGGTCTGGACCATCGCGTTCGTGACCGGCACGCCGGGCGGCGACGTGGTCGAGCACCTGGGCGGCGGGGACTACCTCAGCGTCTACGTACCGACCACGCCCAATCCCACCGGCGGTTATTTCGTGATGCTCAAGCGCAGCGACTGCATCGAACTCAAGATGAGCGTGGACGAAGCGCTCAAGTACATCGTTTCGATGGGCGTGGTCGTCCCCGGCGGCCCCTCGACCATCGCGAGCAAGTAAAAAAACGCGCCTTCGCGGCGCTGGAAATCAACATATGGCCATGCGTACTCACTATTGCGGTCTTGTGACCGAAGCCCTGATGGGCCAAACCGTCACGCTGTGCGGCTGGGTCAACCGCCGCCGCGACCACGGCGGCGTGATCTTCGTCGACGTGCGCGACCGCGAAGGCTATGTGCAGGTGGTGTGCGACCCCGATCGCGCCGCCACCTTCGCCGTGGCCGAGAACCTGCGCAACGAGTTCTGCGTGCAGATTACCGGCGTGGTGCGTGCCCGCCCCGAAGGCACCACCAACGACCAGCTCAAGAGCGGCAAGATCGAAGTGCTGGCCCATGAGCTCAAGGTACTGAACCCCTCGGTCACCCCGCCGTTCCTGCTGGACGACGACAACCTGTCGGAAACCACCCGCCTCACGCACCGCGTGCTCGACCTGCGCCGTCCGGTCATGCAGCGCAACATGATGCTGCGCTACAAGGTGACGATGGAAACGCGCAAGTTCCTCGATGCCAACGGCTTCATCGACATCGAGACCCCGATGCTCGGCAAGTCCACGCCCGAGGGCGCGCGCGACTACCTCGTGCCCAGCCGCGTGCACGACGGCAGCTTCTTCGCGCTGCCGCAGTCGCCCCAGCTCTTCAAGCAGCTGCTGATGGTGGCCGGCTACGACCGCTACTACCAGATCGTGAAGTGCTTCCGCGACGAGGACCTGCGCGCAGACCGCCAGCCCGAGTTCACGCAGATCGACATCGAGACCTCGTTCCTCGCCGAAGAAGAAATCCGCGAGATGTTCGAGGGCATGATCCGCACCGTGTTCCGCAACGCCGCGGGCATCGACCTGCCGGTGTTCCCGACCATGAGCTACGCCGACGCCATGTTCAAGTACGGCTCCGACAAGCCCGACCTGCGGGTGAAGCTCGAATTCACCGAACTCACCGAGCTCATGAAGCGCGTGGAGTTCAAGGTGTTCTCGAACGCCGCGACCATGAAGGGCGGCCGCGTGGTCGCGCTGCGCGTGCCGGGCGGCGGCGCCGAAGGCGGCCTCTCGCGCGGCGAAATCGACGCGTACCAGGAGTTCGTCAAGATCTACGGCGCCAAGGGCCTGGCCTACATCAAGGTCAACGATGCCGCGGCTGGCCGCGAGGGCCTGCAGAGCCCGATCGTCAAGAACCTCGACGACGCCGCGCTGGCCGAGATCATCGCCCGCACCGGCGCCCGCAACGGCGACATCCTGTTCTTCGGTGCCGACAAGGAAAAGGTCGTCAACGACGCCATCGGCGCGCTGCGCGTGAAGATCGGCCACAGTGCCTTCGGCAAGAAGAGCGGCCTGTTCGATGATCGCTGGGCGCCCCTCTGGGTGGTTGACTTCCCGATGTTCGAGTTCGACGAGGAAGGCCAGCGCTGGTCGGCCGTGCACCACCCGTTCACCGCGCCGAAGGACGGCCATGAAGACCTCATGGACACCGCGCCCGAGAAGTGCATTGCCAAGGCCTACGACATGGTGCTGAACGGCATCGAGATGGGCGGCGGCTCGGTGCGTATCCACCGCGAGGAAGTGCAGAGCAAGGTGTTCCGTGCGCTCAAGATCAATGCCGAAGACGCGCAGCTCAAGTTTGGCTTCCTGCTTGACGCGCTGCAGTACGGCGCACCGCCGCACGGCGGCATCGCGATCGGCCTGGATCGCCTGGTCATGCTCATGACGGGCGCCGAGTCCATCCGCGACGTGATCGCCTTCCCCAAGACCCAGCGCGCACAAGACCTGCTCACGCAGGCGCCGAGCCCGGTCGACGAGAAGCAGTTGCGCGAGCTGCACATTCGGCTGCGCAACGTCCAGCAGCCCGCCTGATGCGCCCATGACGACCATCACCCGGCCCTGGAAGATTCCGGAGTCGGTGCTGGTCGTCATCCACACGCCGGCGCTCGAGGTGCTGCTGATCCGGCGCGCCGATGCCCATGAGTTCTGGCAGTCGGTTACGGGCAGCAAAGACGTGCTCGATGAGCCGCTGGCGCTCACCGCAGCGCGCGAGGTGGCGGAAGAAACCGGTATCCAATGCGGGGAGGGCAGCGCGCTGGCTGCGCAACTTGTCGATTGGCAGCTGCGCAACGTCTATGAGATCTATCCAGGCTGGCGTGCGCGCTACCAACCCGGCATCACGCACAACACCGAGCACCTGTTCGGACTTTGCGTGCCAGAGCGCGTGGTGCCCACGCTCCACCCGCGCGAACACACGGCCTGGAAATGGCTGCCCTATCGCGAGGCGGCCGATGCTTGCTTTTCTCCATCGAACGCCGAAGCCATTCTGTTGCTGCCAGAATTTGCGCGATGAACCTGCCGGCACATACGCTTAGGGTCGCGACCTACAACATCCACAAGGGTGTGCAAGGCATCGGGCCTGCCCGGCGGCTTGAAATCCATAACCTGGGGCACGCCATCGAGCAGCTCGACGCGGACATCGTCTGCCTGCAGGAGGTGCGCAAGATGAACCGGCAGGCGCAGGCGCGCTTTGCGCGCTGGCCCGAGATGCCGCAGGCCGATTTCCTGGCGCCCGAGGGCTACACCGCCGTCTACGAAACCAATGCCGTTACGCGCCACGGGGAGCATGGCAATGCACTGCTTACCCGCTGGCCGGTGATCCGCACCGGGCACCAGGATATTTCGGACCACCGCTTCGAGCAGCGCGGCCTTTTGCACGTCGTCATCGAAGTGGAAGGCCGCCCGGTGCATGCCATCGTGGTGCACCTCGGGCTCATCAAGGGGAGCCGGGTGCGGCAGGTGGCGCGGCTGCGCGAATTCATCGAGCGCGAGGTGCCCGACGGCGAGGCGGTGGTCGTGGCGGGCGACTTCAACGACTGGGGCGCCCGCATGCGCCACGCCATGAATGCCATGGGGCTGCGCGACACCAGCGACCTGCGCGGCCCGCCGACGCTCACCTATCCCTCGCGCCTGCCCGTGGCGCAGCTCGACTTCGTCTATGCGCGCAAGCTCCAGCCGGCGGCATGCTCGGTGCCGCGCGGGCCGATCTGGGCCCGGATGTCCGACCACCTGCCGCTGGTGGCCGATTTCGCCCTTCCGGCGTGAGGCGGCTGGCCCGGGATGAGCGTCCGGCGCGCCGCTTTTCCCGCCCCGGCGGCGTGAATGGGTTCGCTGCTACCATGCGCGGATGCTGAGGAAAACCGACGTGGCACCGCGCCCTGATGGCAACAACGACGACGAGGGCACCCCCGTCTCGGTGAAGATCCGCGAGCGGCTGACCGCCGCGCGCAAACGCTTCAACGCCAACGACAACATCGCCGAGTTCATCGAGCCCGGCGAGCTCGAGTCCTTGCTGGACGAGGTCGAGGTCAAGATGAAGGGCGTTCTCGAAAGCCTGGTGATCGATCTCGAGAACGACCACAACACCGGCAACACCGCGCGCCGCGTGGCCAAGATGTACCTCAACGAGGTGTTCAAGGGCCGCTACGTGGCGCCGCCTTCGCTGACCGAGTTTCCGAATGCCGAGCACCTGAACGAGCTGATGATCGTCGGCCCGATCACCGTGCGCAGCGCCTGCTCGCACCACTTCTGCCCCATCATCGGCAAGCTGTGGATCGGCGTCATGCCGAACGAGCACACCAACGTGATCGGCCTGTCCAAGTACGCGCGCCTGGCCGAATGGGTCATGGGCCGGCCGCAGATCCAGGAAGAAGCCGTGGTTCAGCTGGCCGACCTGATCCAGGAAAAGACGCAGCCCGACGGCCTGGCGCTGGTGATGGAAGCCGAGCACTTCTGCATGGCCTGGCGCGGCGTAAAGGAAATGGACAGCAAGATGATCAACTCCGTGATGCGCGGCGTGTTCCTCAAGGACCCGAGCCTGCGCCGCGAATTCCTGTCTCTCTTGCCAAGAAGGAGCTGAACATGCTGGTCCGACTCCTTTACGCCAGCCGCGCGGTCGATACCAGCCCCGAGGCCATCGAAGCCATCCTGGCGCAATCGCGCACGCACAACACGGCCTGCGGCATCACGGGCATCCTTTGCTACGGTGCGGGCACGTTCCTGCAAGCCATCGAAGGCGGGCGCACGGCCATCAGCGAACTGTATGGACACATCCAGCGCGATGCGCGCCACAAGGACGTGGTGCTGCTGCACTACGAAGAAATTTCCGAGCGCCGCTTCGGCGGCTGGACCATGGGGCAGGTCAATCTGTCGAAGCTCAATGCCTCGACCCTGCTCAAGTATTCGGAAAAGCCGGAGCTTAATCCGTACGCCGTGTCGGGCAAGGTTTCGCTGGCGCTGCTCGAAGAACTGATGGCCACCGCCGCCATCGTCGGTCGCCACTGAAGAGCGTGGCACCCGCGGCCGGCACTTCGCTATCTTCCGGGCTCGCATAAGCCGGAGTGCCTCTTTCCGCCTTTGCACTGATCCTGCTCGCCGGGATCATCCACGCCAGCTGGAACATCGCGGCCAAGAAGGCGAACGGCGATGCGCGCTTCGCCTTCCAGAGCGGCGTGTTCATGGCCATCGTGTGGGCGCCGGTGGGCATCGCGCTGGGGTGGCGCGTGGTGCCAGGATGGGGTCTCACGGAGTGGGGCTTCGTCGCGCTGAGCGGCGTGCTGCACGTCTTCTACTACGTGATCCTGCTGCGCGGCTACCGCAAGTCGGACCTCACGGTGGTCTATCCGCTGGCGCGCGGTTCGGGCCCGCTGCTGTCGTCGCTGGCGGCCATCCTGTTCCTCGGCGAACGCATCAGCCTCATGGGCGTGGCGGGCATTGCGGGCGTGGTGCTCGGCGTGTTCCTCGTGGCCGGCGGTCCGGGACTGTGGCGCAAGAAGCATGATCCCGTCCAGCGCGCGCGGGTGAAAAAGGGCATTCGCTACGGCGTGCTGACTGGCGCCTTCATCGCCGCCTACACCGTGGCCGACAGTTACGCGGTCAAATTCCTCGCGATGTCGCCGATCCTGCTCGACTACTTCAGCAACTTCGTGCGCGTGGGCCTCCTGCTGCCCGCGGCGCTGCACGACCGCGCCACCACTGCGCGCATGTGGCGTGCGCAATGGAAGTACGCGCTGCTGGTGGCGGCGATCAGCCCGGTGTCCTATGTGCTCGTGCTCTATGCGGTGCAGCAGGCCCCCATATCGCATGTCGCGCCCGCGCGCGAAGTCTCGATGCTCTTTGCCGCGCTGATCGGCGGCCAACTGCTGCGCGAGGGCGACCGCCTGCTGCGCCTCTTGGGCGCCGCCTTCATCGCCGTCGGCGTGGTGGCGCTCGCGCTCGGGTGACGGAGCGCGCGATGCTGCTCTTCGGCTGCGATTTTTCATGCGCACCCACGCTGCGCAAGCCCATCGTCGTAGCCATCGGCGGCATGGACGATGCGGGCACCCTGGTGCTGAAGGGCCTCCAGCGCTTTCCGTCGCTCGACGGCTGGGCCGAGTGGCTGCGCTGCGAACCGGAATGGATTGGTGGCTTCGATTTTCCTTTCGGTCTCCCGCGCGAACTGGTCGAGCACCTGCGCTGGCCCACCGAGTGGAATGCGCTCATGGCGCACTACGCCGGCCTGAGCCGTGCCGAGATCCGCGCCACCTTTGCCGCGTTCTGCGCGGCCCGGCCTATCGGCGGCAAGTTCGCCCACCGGGCAACCGACGGACCGGCCGGTTCGAGCACGTCGATGAAATGGGTCAACCCGCCGGTTGCGTTCATGCTGCATGCGGGCGTGCCGCCGCTGCTGGCCGCGGGGGCGAGCTTGCCGGGCCTGCACGCCGGCAACGGCTCAAGCCGCGTGGCGCTTGAAGCCTACCCGGGCCTGTTGGCGCGCGAGCTGATAGGCCGCCGCAGCTACAAGAGCGATGACGTGGCCAAGCAGACGCCCGAACGGCTGGCGGCACGACGCAGCCTGCTCGCCGCGCTCGAGGCGGGCACCTCGCGTCTCGGCCTGCGGCTGGCGCTCGGCGCCGCGCAGCGCAAGGAACTGCTGGGCGACGCGCGCGGCGACCACATCGACGCGGTGCTTTGCCTGGTGCAGGCGGCCTGGAGCGCCCAGCGCGCCTCCACGCCCGGGCCCGGCTACGGGCTGCCGGAGCGGTTCGATCCGCTCGAAGGCTGGATCGTGACAGCCTGAGCTTTCCTGTCCTACAGCATTTCGGGCGAGGCGCCATACCCTGGCTACCCACCCCCGGGCTAGAGTGAAGATGGCCGCTTTCGTGGCCAAGCCTTTTTTCCCCGCTCCTTGCGAGCGACTGGAGGATTTCAAATGAACAAGATTCATCGAACGACCATGCAGGGCTCGCGCCCGTGGATCGCCGTGCTGCTTGCAGGCGCCGCGCTGGCCTTGGCCGGGTGCGACAACGCGGACAACCGCACGGCGGGCCAAAAGCTCGACAGCGCCATTGCCAAGACCGAGAAAGCCGCCGATACGGCCGCCGCCAAGACCGGCGAAGCCGTGAGGGATGCCAAGGCCAAGCTCGATGCCTCGGGCACCACCGCCGAAGTGAAAGAAGGAATGGCGAACCTGAAGGATGCCGCCAAGAACGCGGGGAACGCCATGAGCGGAACGGTGGACGATGCCGCGATCACCTCGTCTGTCTCCGCCGGCCTGGCGAAGGACCCGGACCTGAGCGCCATCAAGATCGACGTCGACACCAAGGGCGGCGTGGTGAGCCTCAAGGGGCCCGCGCCCACCGCTGCGGCCAAAGCCCGCGCCGAGGAGATCGCCAAGGGCGTGCAGGGCGTGAGCGCGGTGAACAACCAGCTCGAGGTGAAGGGCTGACGCTGCCTGGCATCTTCCAATGAAAAAGCCCGGCTCGCCCGGGCTTTCTTCCAAGAGGCGGGGCCGCGGCGGCCCCCGCGGGGTCAGTGGCCGAGCCAATCCTTCAACTCGTCGGCGTGCTCTTCCTCATCGGAAAGAATGTCTTCCAGCATCCGCCGGGTGGTCGGGTCCTTGTCGCCGATCAGGTTGATCATCTGCCGGTAGGTTTCCACCGCGATACGTTCGGCCACCAGGTTGGCGCGCACCATGGCTTGAAGATCTGTCGATTCGTCGTAGCTCGCATGGCTGCGGTCGAGCAGGTGCGTGGGTGCGAAGTCGGGCTCGCCTCCCAGTTGCACGATGCGCTCCGCGATGCGGTCGGCGTGGGCCGATTCCTCGTTGGCGTGCACGAGGAATTCTTCGGCGATCTTTGGAGACGAGACCCCGTTGGCCGTGAAGTAGTGGCGCTTGTAGCGCAGCACGCACACCAGTTCGGTGGCGAGCGCGTCGTTCAGCAGCTTCACGACGTCGTCGCGCCAGGGGCCGTAGCTCGGCGTCACGGCGCCTTCGTCGAGGCTGTTGGCCGCTTCGCCGATGGCTTTCTCGTCGAGCACCAGGCGCTGGTGTTCTGCGGGCTTCGCGGCCGTGGAAACTTGGGCATTCATCGAGGGTCCTTTCGTGGGCTTGCGTTTTTTTGCATCAACGTGTTGACGATGTCGGCCACGTCGGATGTCTTGAGCACAGCCGCCAGCACCGCCGTGGCGGAAAGCAGGCGCCACGGCTTCAGGAGCACGAGCGCCGCACCCGTGGCCGCGGCAATTGCCATAAGCTTGGCGGGCTCCTTGCGGGCGTAGTGTTCGAGCACCGGCCGCGCGAGTTGGCCCATGGCATGGGCCGGGTGGCGGCGCCACCAGCGCTCGGTCATGCTGCGCGCCATCGACGTCCACCGGCGGTGTCCGCCGGACGAGCGGCCATCGCCGAGCGCCGCGCCGTCCAAGCCGTGCATGTCCGGCGAGTCTTCAAGTGCGTCGGACCGGTAGCGGCCGCCCGGATCGTCTTCAGGCCTGTCGTCCCCGTTCAGTTGCCGGACGATGGCCTTGCGTGAAAGGGCCAGGCGCTCCTTCGGCGTCATGTAGCGGCGGTCAGCGTCTGTCATGGCGGGCTCCTGCCTCGTGCAACGCGGTCAGGTCCGCGTGAACCTGGGCCCGCAGCTCGTCGAATCCATAGGCCGGAACCGGACGGGCAGCAAGCCAGGCGCAGACCGCGGCAATCACCAGCGCGACGCCTGGGACCACGACTAGCACCCAGTGGAAGCTGCCGTGCAGCACGCCCATCAGCACCGCTACGCCGATGAGCCCGAGCGCCAGCATGGCGCTGGCCGCCGCCAGCACACCGGCGGCGATGCGCGCGACAATGCCGCGCCCAGCCTCGGACGCTTCTTGCCTTACCAGGGCTGCGTAGTTCGCTGCATGTTCGGCGATGAGTTCCGGATGCCCGAGCACCGTGGAAAAGATCGGATGAAGCATGGTGCGCGGGATCGTTGGAACCGATGGTCAGCAGCAGCAGCGAATTAGTAGTCGTCCCGGCGGTTACGGCTGGCCAGCACGATCAGCGCGGTGATCGCGGCGCCGGCTGCGGCGGCGATCAGCACCGAGCGCACGGGCTGGTCGGAGATGTAGCGGCCGGTCACGTCGGCCGCCTGTTCGAGCCGGCGTTGTGCACGGGCACTCGTGGTGGAGGCGGCGTCCAGGCCGCGCTGCACGGCCTGCTGCACGCGCGCCGCCAGTTGCTCGACGGCGGGTTCCGCATCGCGGCGCAGTTCGCGGACCTTCTCGCCGGCCGCATTCACCGCGTTCTGCGCATAGGCGCGGGTGGTCTCGACCGCGTCGTTGGCGGTCTGGCGCGCGTCGTCGGCAAGTTGCGAGGGAGTCTTGGTCGTCGTGTTCATGGGAGTTCCTTTCCGGGGAGATTGAATTGCGGGAGCCTGTTGATCGTAACGACGCTACTTGCGCCTGAGCAAGCCGGCCAGGAAGCTGGCGATGGCAAGCACGGCGAAGATCACGAAAAGGATCTTTGCGATTCCTACCGCGCTGGCTGCAATGCCGCCAAAACCGAAAATGGCGGCGATCAGTGCAATAACCAAAAACACCACTGCGTAATGCAACATGTGGGACTCCTTCGAGGCTTGGCTCGTTGTTTCGAGGACTGTGGGCAACCTTAAGTGCGCCCCCCGCCAGACCCTGTCAGCGGCTGTGCGCGGGGAGCGTAGGAGATGGCCGAGTTCCTCGAGAGCCGCGCCGCGCGCAGGGCGCCGAAGGGTCGGGGCAGCAGTGCCCGCGTACGTCAGAGCACCTTCACGGTGGGCAGCATGGCGCTCAGTCGGGTGCCCCGGCCCGGCGTAGAGGAGATCGTGAGCCTGCCCCGCGCGGCCTCGACCCTGTGGCGCATGCCGGCCAGTCCGTGGGTCGAGGGATGGACGCGGCGCGGATCGAAACCCTTGCCGTTGTCGGCCACTTCCACGATGACGTGGTTCTCGTAGTTCTTCAGGACGATCGTCGCTTCGGTGGCTTCCGCATACTTGCCGATGTTGGTGAGGCTTTCCTGCACCATGCGGTAGATGGTGAGCTGGCGCGATTCGTCCATGGTCACCGGCTCGAGCGCCATCTGCACCTGGATGCCCGAGCGCTCGGCAAATTCCCGTCCGAGGATTTCGAGCGAAGCAACGAGGCCCAGGTTCGACAGCGACGACGGCCGCAGGTCTTCGATGATGCGGCGCTTGAGCGCGATGCCGCTGTTGAGCAGCTCGGTCAGGTGCTGCAGCCGCTGGGTGGCGTCGGGGGCGTCCAGCAGCCTCGACTTGAGGCGCGCAACGTCCAGCTTGGCCGCCGTGAGCAGCGAGCCGAGCTCATCGTGCAGCTCGCGCGCCAGGTAGCCGCGTTCGGTTTCGCGCACGTCCTGCAGGTGGGTGGCCAACTCGGCCAGCGAGGCAGTGCGTTCGCGCACCTCGTCCTCGAGCGCGTTGCGCTCCCGCTGCAGCGTTTCCTGCTGGCGCTCACCGATGGAGCGCAGCGCATGGGTCTGCCGCAGGTACAGGAAGAACGCGATGAAGGCGGCGAGCGCCACGATGGCGGTGCCGATGCGCGCGAGCCGCAGCGACTTCATCACCTGCACCTGGCTGTCGTGCAGAGTCTTGTTGCTGGCCGTCACGAGGTCGAGGGCGCTCTGTCGGATCGCCTCCATCTCCTCCCGACCCACGTCCGTCGTGATGACGAACTTCCAGGCATCTTCCTTGCCGTCCTGCCGAAGTCGCACGCTCATGTCCATTTCGGCAATCTTGCGCAGCACGTGCCTGGAGAGCTCCACCAGCTGGGTGCGCTCGCCGGGCCGTTCGGCGTAAAGTTGGCGCAGCGTCGCCAGGTGCCCGTCGACCTGCTTCACGGCGGTGTCGTAGGGTTTGCGATAGCTGGCTTCGCCCGTCAGGAGGTAACCTCGTTGACCGGTTTCGGCGTCGAGCATGTTCTGCAGGATCAGGTTGAGCGTGGCACGCACTTTCTGCGCCTCGTCGATGTCCGCCAGGGCGCGGCTCGACTGGCGGTATCCGGCCTCGTTGATGCCGACGAGCGCCAGCGCAGCCAGCGCGGCGAGCAGCAGGCTTACGGCCATTTTTGGAGGAGCTAACCAGTGCATGAAACTTTCAAAGGTGCTTTGGACACAAGATCGTGAATAATCATTAACCAGCAGGGGATCGGCATGTTGCGTCTTCCTCGGGCGCGACACAACGAAGAAAGTAACAGATGATCAAAATTGGAATTGTGGACGACCACGCCATCGTCAGGTCTGGCCTCAGGCAGTTCTTCTCCGAACACGTCGACTTGCGCGTGGCCGGCGAAGCCGCCAGCGGCCGCGAAGCCATCGAGCTGGTGCGCACCACCGAACTCGACGTGCTGGTAATGGATCTCTCCATGCCTGGGCAGAGCGGCATCGACGCCCTCGCCATGATCCGCGCCAAGGCGCCGGACGTGGGCATCCTGATCCTGAGCGGCTACCCCGAAGAGCACTACGCGATGAACCTCATCCGCCAAGGCGCGAGCGGTTACCTCAACAAGGAATGCGACCCGATCGAGATCGTCAACGCGATTCGCACTATCTCGCTCGGCCGCCGCTACATCACGCCGGCCGTGGCCGAACTGCTCGCGCGCCAGCTCGACCGCAAGGACGATGCCGCACCGCACGAACAGCTTTCGGAACGGGAGTTCCAGGTGTTCCTGAAGCTGGCGAAGGGCGAGACCGCGGGCGACATCGCAAAGACGCTGTCGCTCTCGGTCAAGACCGTCAGCACCTACCGGACCCGCCTGATGGAGAAGATGAACCTGTCTTCCAACAGCGACCTCACGTACTACGCGCTGAAGAACAAGCTGATCGACTGAAAAGAAAAGGCTTGCACCGAAAAAGCGGCCCGTTGCGGCCGCTTTTTCGTTGGCGTCAGTCCGTCCCTGCGGGACGGTGGGCCACGGCCTCGAGAATGCAGAAGTCGACCAGCGCGTCGATCTCGTTGGATTTGTCGAACACCGCGTCGACACCGAATTCGGCGCAGCGCCGCCGGATGTCCGGCGTCGCATAGTTGCTGAGCACCACCACCTTCTGGTTGGCCCGGCGCGTGGTGCAGGCCTGGAGCACGCCCAGCCCGCTGCCCTGTTTGAGAAAGAGATCGACCACGGCCAGGTCCCACTCCTCGCCATGGTCGTGAAGCCACTGCCTCGCGTGAGCTTCGGTTTCGGCAAAGCCGACGACCGTCGTGCAGGTGAGTTCTTCCAGAGTGCCAATGAGGTTTTCACGGATCGTGGGGTTGTCTTCGACGATATAGGTCTGCAATCTGGTATCCATGCCGAACCGCGCTTCCTCTGTCGTTGGCAGGCGTCTCCGAACTCCTGCTGGCGAGTGCCATCTGCGCATCGAAGATTGAGGCGTCGCCGGCAAGCATCATGCAGGGTTCGGGGGAAGCGTGTTGTAGGCGGGTTCCGACGAGTCGGCTTATCTCGCGTGCCCGTAGGCAATACCTCACGGTTTTTGCGGTCCGCTGCCGACCCGCAATGAACGCCGCTGCCGGTATATCAGGACGATGGCAACGCACGTCGTTCTCCGCAACGGGCTTCGCAACGGGCCGCTCTGGCTCAAGCTGCTGGCGGGCTTCGTGCTGCTGGTCACCTTGCTGGCGGTGGTGCTGGCGTTTTTCCCGTGGGACACGCTTCGCGAGCCGGTGAACCGCTACGTCAGCGAGAAGACCGGGCGCAAGTTCGAGATCACGCGCAGGCTCGATGTCGGGATCGGACTGCGCGGCGCCACGCTGAAGGCGGACGGCATCGAGTTCGCCAATCCGCCGTGGGCGCGCGACCCTTACCTGGTCAAGGCCGAGCGCGCCGAGATCGACATCCGGCTCTGGCCCCTCCTCACCCGCAAGGTGGTGATCCCGCGTCTGGCGCTCGTCTCGCCGACGCTCGGGCTTCAGATGGAAGCCGACGGGCGGCGCACCTGGGCGCTCGGCAAGGACACCTCCGACCCCGGCACGGTCCCCGTCATCGGCCTCATGGAAGTCGACAGCGGCGTGGTCGATTTCCTGGCCGAGCACCTGGGCGTCGACCTGCATGCGGACGTGAGCTACGACAGCAGCCGCGGCGCGCTGCCGCTCAGCTATCGCATCAAGGGCCGCTACAAGGGCCAGCCGCTGACCGCTGAAGGGCGCACCGGCAACGTGCTGAAACTCAAGGCCGCGGGCCAGCAGCCGTTTCCGCTGGAAATCGACGGCGCGGCCGGCCAGACGCGGCTCAAGGCCTCGGGCACCGTGACCGACTTTGCCGACCTCGACGGCATCGACGCGAAGTTCGACCTCAAGGGCCAGACGCTCGGCGCCCTGTTTCCCTTGCTGGGCATTGCGCTGCCGGAAACGTCTCCGTATGCGCTGAGCGGCGACCTGCGCAAGCGCGGCAAGCAGTGGGAGGTGGCCGGGCTCAAGGGCAGGCTCGGCCTGTCCGACATTGCCGGCGACATGCGCTTCGATCAGGCCGGCCAGGTGCCGCATCTCGCGGGCGAACTGCGCTCGCGCGTGATGGACATGGACGACCTGGGCCCGCTCATCGGCCTGCCTCCGACCGAGCGCACGGCAAAGGCCGTGGAAGGCGTCGCGCCGCCGCCCACCGTCAAGCAGGTCAAGCGGGCCCAGGGCGCCAAGGTGCTGCCCACGGCAACCCTCGACTTCGAGCGGCTGCGTGCCATGAACGCCGACGTCAAGTACGCGGCCGACCGGATCAAGAACGTGCGCGATGTGCCGCTGGACCGCGGCAGCGTCCAGGTGAAGCTGAACAATGGCGTGCTCGCGCTCGAACCGCTCGACCTGGGCGTGGGCGGCGGCAAGCTGGCCGGTGCCATCCGCATCGACGGCACCAAGGACCCGGCGGACATCCGCGCCTCGCTGGACCTTCGCAACGTGCAGCTCAACCGCCTGATCCCCAAGATCGAGACCATGCGAAGCAGCTTCAGCAGGCTCGATGGACGCATCAATCTTTCGGGGCGGGGCACGTCGGTGGCAAGCTGGCTCGGCGGCGCCTCAGGCGACGTGGCGGCGATGACTGGGCGGGGGCGGTTCAGCAATCTACTGCTGGAGTTCATGGGACTGGACGGCGCCGAGATCATCAAATTTTTGCTGCGCGGCGACCAGAACGTCGAACTGCGTTGTGCCGCCGTGGCCTTCGACGTCAACAAGGGCGTCATGTCCAGCCGCAGCATGGTGCTGGACACCGAAGATACCGTTTTCTATGCCAGCGGCCAGGCCAACCTGGCGACCGAGAAGCTCGACTTCGTGGTGCGTCCCGAGCCCAAGGACCGGAGCTTCCTGTCGCTGCGTTCGCCGCTGGTCGTCGGCGGTACCTTCGGAGCGCCGACCGGCGGAGTGCAGGCGGCGCCATTGGCGGAGCGGGGCATCGCCGCCCTGGTGTTGGGCGCGCTCAATCCGCTGCTGGCCCTGGCTGCCACTGTCGAGACCGGGCCGGGCGAGGACGCCGATTGCAAGGGTGTGCTTTCGCAGGCGAACAAGCCCTTGACGGGTGCGGCGGCCGCGGGAGCGGCCAAGGCGAAGGGCGCGAAGCAGCAGCGGCCGCGCTGATGCTGATGCCTGCTGCGCCTGTTGCGCCGCCTCCTGGCGCCGCACTTGCCGTCAGCTGTCTGCCGCCGCGCGGTGCGCGCACACGCTGCAATGCGGATCGCGTGCAATCTTCAGCGTGTCGAAGGCAGTGCGGCGCCCGTCGAACATCAGGAGCTTGCCCGCCAGTGACGGTCCGATGCCCGCCAGCAGCTTCAGCGCTTCGCTGGCCTGCAACGTGCCGATGGTGCCGACCACCGGGCCGAACACGCCGAGCACCGCGCACAGCGTCTCTTCAAAGGCTGCGTCGGGCGGAAAGATGCAGGCATAGCAGGGAGAAGCGGGGTCGCGCGTGTCGTACACGCTCAACTGGCCGTCGAAGCGGATGGCCGCGCCGGCCACCAGCGGCTTGCCGTGCGCCACGCAGGCGCGGTTGACGGCGTGGCGGGTGGCAAAGTTGTCGCAGCAATCGATCACCACGTCCGCCGCCGCAACGAGGCGCGCCAGCAGCGCCTCGTCGGCGCGCAGTGCGTGCGTTTCGATGGCGATGCCGGGGTTGATGTCGCGCATGGCCTCCGCGGCCGATTCGACCTTGAGCCGGCCCACGCGCGCGTTGGTGTGGGCGACCTGCCGCTGCAGGTTGGTGAGATCGACCTCGTCGTCGTCCACCAGCGCAACGTGCCCGACCCCCGCGGCCGCGAGATACAGCGCCACAGGTGAACCCAGGCCGCCGGCACCGACGACCAGCGCGCGGCCGGCACTGACGCGCGCCTGGCCGTCGATGCCAAATTCTTCGAGCAGGATATGGCGCGAATAGCGCAGCAGGTCGTCGTCGTTCATGGCTCGTCCCAGGTCTTCGCCAAACGCAAAATACCGCGGCCCGGCAACGCCGGTTCCGCGGTATTTCGGGATCTGAGGGCGCCGGGCTCCAGATCAGTTCTCTTTTTTCTCTTCCTTGTTGTCCACGATGACCTGGGTTTTGCTGACCAGCACCGGCTGGCCCTTGAGGCGGTTGAGCGCCTGCACCAGCGGAAAGTCCTTGTCGGTGCCAAACTCGGGCACCTTGCGGTCCTGCGGCGGCTTCTTGGCTTCTTCCTCGAGACGCTTGCGGGCCTCGTCGCGGGCTTTTTCGCGTTCCGGGTCCTTGGTCTCGGGGCCTTGGCCGCTGGCCAGGTGCTTCTCGAGGTCGGCCTCGCGCATGCGCAGGGCTGCGAAGGGGCTGCCTTCGGCGCTTTCGTCGACCAGCACGTTGGGCACGATGCCCTTGGCCTGAATCGAGGTGCCGCTCGGCGTGTAATAGCGCGCCGTGGTGATCTTGAGGCCAGTGTCCGGGCCGAGCGGGCGCACCGTCTGCACCGAGCCCTTGCCGAAAGTCTGGCTGCCCATGACGGTGGCGCGTTTGTGGTCCTGCAGCGCGCCGGCGACGATTTCGCTGGCCGACGCGGAGCCTTCGTTCACCAGCACCACCAATGGCACAGTCTTGAGCGCCGCGGGCAGGTTGCGCAGCGGGTCGCTTCCCGAGCGGCGCTGGTAAAACTCCGGCGCCGCCTTGTAGACCGACTTGCTCTCGGCCAATTGGCCGTCGGTGGACACCACCGTCACGTTCTCGGGCAGGAAGGCGGCCGAGATGGCCACAGCCGCATCGAGCAGGCCGCCCGGATCGTTGCGCAGGTCGAGCACCAGGCCCTTGAGGTTGGGTTCTTCCTTGTAGATGTCCTCGACCTTCTTCACGAAGTCGTCGACCGTGCGCTCCTGGAACTGCGACAGGCGGATCCAGCCATAGCCGGGCTCCATGACCTTGCCTCGGACCGATTGGGTCCGGATTTCTTCCCGCGTGATCGTGACCGGGAAGGTGCGGCTCTCGTCCTTACGGAAGATGGTCAGCAGCACCTTGGTGTTGGCCTCGCCGCGCATGCGCTTGACGGCTTCGTTGAGCGACAGGCCGCGCACGGCGGTGTCGTCGATCTTGGTGATCAGGTCGTTCGGCTTCAGGCCCGCGCGGAAGGCCGGGGAGCCTTCGATGGGGGACACCACCTTGATGAGGCCGTCTTCCTGCGAGATCTCGATACCCACGCCGACGAAGCGGCCGGTGGTGCCTTCCCTGAATTCCTTGAAGGACTTCTTGTCGAAGTACTGGGAATGCGGATCGAGCCCGGCAACCATGCCGGAAATTGCGTCGGAAATGAGCTTTTTCTCATCGACCGGCTCGACGTAGTCACTCTTGACCATGCCGAAGACGGCGGCGAGCTGCTGCAGTTCTTCAAGCGGAAGCGGTGCGAGAGAGCCCCGCGCGACCGTCTGGAGGGAGACGGTGGTCAGGACGCCGGCCACGGCGCCAGCGGCGACCCAGCCGGTAATCTTCAATTTCTGACCCATCATGAGTGAATGTCCTTGTCGGCTGTCGAGCCAATATACACAGCTTGGAAGCAAATTGCCTGCCGGGGTTCCACGGGGGAGCGCCGCACAGGGTTTTTTATCGCTTCAGGCCTTGCCCTGCGAGGCCACCGCAGCGGCGGCTTTCTCGGCGGCTGCGGCGTCGCCGAGGTAATAGTGCCGCAGCGGCTTGAGCTCGTCGTCCAGCTCATAGACCAGCGGAATGCCGTTCGGGATGTTCAGGCCGACGATCGCGTCGTCCGAAATGCCGTCCAGGTACTTTACAAGCGCCCGGATCGAATTGCCGTGCGCCGCCACCACCAGGCGGCGCCCGGCGCGGATGGCGGGCGCCATCGATTCGTTCCAGAACGGCAATACGCGCGCCACCGTGTCCTTCAGGCACTCGGTCAGCGGGATCTGTTCGGGTGACAGTTTGGCGTAGCGCACGTCGCTTCGCTCGCTGCGCGGGTCATCCGCGTCCAGCGGCGGCGGCGGGGTGCCGTAGCTGCGGCGCCAGACCAGCACCTGCTCGTCGCCGTATTTCTTGGCCGTTTCGGCCTTGTTCAGGCCCTGCAGGGCGCCGTAGTGGCGCTCGTTCAGGCGCCAGGAGTGCACCACCGGCAGCCAGGTGCGGTCGAGCTCGTCCAGCGTATGCCAGAGCGTGCGGGTGGCGCGCTTGAGCACGCTGGTGTAGGCAACGTCGAAATCGTAGCCTTCGGCCTTGAGCAGCCGGCCGGCCTGCTTGGCCTGCTCGATGCCGGTTTCGGTCAGGTCGACATCGGTCCAACCGGTGAAGCGGTTTTCGAGATTCCAGGTCGATTCGCCATGGCGGATCAGTACCAGTTTGTGCATGTGGGAAGCCTTTGGCAGCGCTTGGGAAAACCAGCATTCTAAAATCCCGGGTTTGCCATCCAAGGAACCCCCGTGAAATTGATCGAATTCGTCACCGCCAACTGGATGCTGATCCTGATCGCGCTCAGCTCGGGTGGCATGCTGGCCTGGCCGCTGGTTCGCGGCGCCGGCGGCGGCACGCTCACGGCCCAGGGAGCGGTACATCTCATCAACCGCGAGCGCGCGGTGCTGGTCGACGTGCGCGAACCCGAGGAGTTCGCCACTGGCCACATGATCGGCGCCAAGAACGTGCCCCTGAACCAGCTGGAAGAAAAGCTGACCGGCGCGGTCAAGAACAAGAACGTGCCCCTGCTTCTGGTGTGCGCCACCGGCGCCCGCGCCCAGCGCGCCGTTGCCATGGCCAAGAAACTCGGCTACGAGCAGGCCCAAGCTGTGGCCGGCGGGCTCAAGGCCTGGAAAGACGCTAACCTGCCGGTTGAAAAAGCCTGATTCTTCCCCAGCTGAAGCGTATGCAAGCCGTCAAGATGTACACCACCGCCGTCTGCCCGTACTGCATTCGTGCAAAGCAGATCCTCAAGTCCAAGGGTGTCGAGCAGATCGAAGAGATTCGCATCGACAGCGACCCGGCCGCTCGCAACACCATGATGGAGATCACCCGGCGCCGCACCGTGCCCCAGATCTTCATCGGCGACACGCACGTGGGCGGTTGCGACGACCTGATGGCGCTGGACAGCCGCGGCGGCCTGGTCCCGCTGCTGCAGGGCGCCTGATACACAAAGCTGCCGGGCGTGACCAGACCGCCCCGGACGCCGGGCGATAATCGCCTGCTCATTCATCTGCAGCCCGCTGCGGGAATCTCTCCCCGGCGGGCATTGTTTTGATCCTCGAAAGTTCAGCCATGGCCGACCAGCAAGCCCAAGATCCCGTTTTCCAGATCCAGCGCGTCTACCTCAAGGACCTGTCGCTCGAACAGCCCAACTCGCCCGGCATCCTGCTGGAACAGGAGCAGCCCACGGTCGACATCCAGCTCGGCGTGGACGCCCAGCCGGTCGCCGAAGGCATTTTCGAGATCACCGTGTCGGCCACCGTGCAGACCAAGATCCAGGACAAGACCGTGTTCCTGGTCGAAGCCAAGCAAGCCGGCATCTTCGAGATCCGCAACCTGCCCGAAGACCAGATGGGCCCGATCCTCGGCATCGCCTGCCCGCAGATCGTCTACCCGTACCTCCGCGGCAACGTGGCCGACGTGATCCAGCGCGGCGGCTTCCCGCCCGTGCACCTGGCGGAAATCAACTTCCAGGCCATGTACGAGCAGCAGCAGGCGCAGGCCGCCGGCCAGCCCTCGCCGACCCTCGCGCAGTAAACCGGCGCAACGCCGCCAACGCCGATGAAGATCTGCGTTCATGGCGCCGGTGCCTGGGGCACGGCGCTGGCTGTCAATGCGGCAAGCCGCCACGAGGTCACGCTCTGGGCGCGCGATGCTGCCCAGGCCGATGCGATCTCCAAGGCGCGCGAAAACATCCGCTACCTGCCCGGGCTTGCCTTGCCGCCCGCGCTCACAGTGCGGGCCGGTGACCTTCGCCAGGCCCGCACGGGCGCCGAACTCGTTATCGTCGCCACGCCCATGGCCGCCCTGCGCCAGCAGCTCACCGAGCTGCGTGGCACCACAGTGCCCGTGGCGTGGCTCTGCAAGGGCGTCGAACCTGCCCTCGGCAGTTCCCCGGGCTCCTTTGGCTTGTTGGCCCACGAGATCTGGGCGCAGGTCGCTCCTGAGTTGCTGGCCGGCGTGCTCAGTGGGCCGAGCTTTGCGCAAGAAGTCGCCGAAGGCCGGCCTACCGCCCTGGTGGCCGCGAGCCCGCATGCCGCCGTGCGCGACGCGCTGGTTGATGCCTTCCACGGACCGGCATTGCGCGTCTATGCCAACGACGACATCGTGGGCGTCGAGGTCGGCGGCGCAATCAAGAACGTGCTGGCCATTGCGACGGGACTTTGCGACGGCCTGGCGCTGGGGCTCAATGCGCGCGCCGCTCTCATCACGCGCGGCCTGGCCGAAATGACGCGCTTCGGACTGGCGCTCGGTGCCCGTGCCGAGACTTTCATGGGCCTGTCGGGGCTAGGCGACCTGGTACTGACCTCGACCGGCGATCTGTCGCGCAACCGCAAGGTCGGCCTGCTGCTGGCGCAAGGCCGTACCTTGGCGGAGGCCGTGGCTTCGCTGGGCCACGTGGCTGAAGGCGTCTATTGCGCACGCACCGTGGTGCAGCGCGCGCGGGGCCTGGGCGTGGAAATGCCGATTGCCGAGGGTGTAGTCGCGCTGCTTGACGGCAAGCTGAGCCCCCGGGAGGCCGTTGCCTCGCTGACCGGGCGCGATCCGGTACCCGAATCGGTGCTTGCCCCCGCGCCCGCCCGCGGATCATCCCAACAAGACTGAAGAGACAAGAGAGCCATGAGCCTTCGCTTTGATTTTTCGGCGCCGGCCGTGGCCGAGCTGGCCCATGCCGACGCCGCCCGCGCGCTGCAGGAAGACGTGGCCGATGGTGACCTGACCGCTTCGCTGGTCGATCCTGGCCACCGGGCCGTTGCCCGCGTGCTGGCGCGCGAAGCGGCCGTGGTTTGCGGTGCGCCCTGGGTCGAAGCCACCGTGCGGCAGCTCGATCCGGAGGCTCGCATCCGCTGGCTGTGCGCTGAAGGCGAGCGCTGCGCAGCCGACCAGGTCGTGCTCGAAATCGAAGGCTCGGCCCGCGCGCTGCTGACGGCCGAGCGCACCGCGCTCAATTTTCTCCAGCTGTTGAGCGCGGTGTCCACCAAGACCGCCCTGTACGCGGACGCGGTGCGCGGCACGCGCGCCCGCATCGTCGACACCCGCAAGACCCTGCCGGGGCTGCGCCTGGCGCAGAAGTACGCGGTGCGCACGGGCGGGGGGCTGAACCACCGCATTGGCCTCTACGACGCGGTGCTGATCAAGGAAAACCACATTGCCGCGGCCGGCGGCGTGGCTGCCGCGCTGCATGCCGTGGCCCCGGTGGCGGATCGCGCGGCCTTTGTTCAGGTCGAGGTCGAAAACCTCGCGCAGCTGCGCGAGGCATTGGACGCCGGCACGCGCATGGTGCTGCTCGACAACATGGATCTGCCGACCCTGCGTGAAGCCGTCCGTATCAACGACGAGGCCGGTGCCGATCGCAAGGCGGTGCTCGAAATATCGGGCGGCGTAACGCTCGAGGGCCTGCGCACACTGGCCGAAACCGGTGTCGACCGCATCTCGGTGGGCGCGTTGACCAAGGACATCAAGGCCATCGACTACTCGATGCGCTTCCAATCCGGGAACGACTGAACCGCCATGTCGAACGCTTCCGTCATCGACGTCGACTATGAACAGCCCGCAGCGCAAGGCAGCGCCTGCGACACCCGCCACGCCTGGGCGCGCGTGCCGCCCGAGCCCTCGGCCGGCGAACGCGTTGCACTCAAGGAGCGCATTCGCCACCTGCTGCACGAGCGCAATGCCGTCATGGTGTCGCACTTCTACGTGCACCCCGACCTGCAGGACCTCGCCGAGGAAACCGGCGGCATCGTGAGCGATTCGCTCGAGATGGCGCGCTTCGGCCGCGACCATGCGGCCACCACGCTGGTGGTGTCGGGCGTGCGCTTCATGGGCGAGACCGCGAAGATCCTTTCGCCCGAGAAGCGCGTGCTGATGCCCGACCTGGACGCCAACTGCTCGCTCGACCTCGGCTGCCCGGTCGATGAGTTCAGCGCGTTCTGCGACCAGCACCCCGACCGCACCGTAGTGGTCTACGCCAACACCAGCGCGGCCGTGAAAGCGCGCGCCGACTGGCTCGTCACATCGAGCTGCGCGCTCGACGTGGTGAGTGCGTTGCATGCGCAGGGCCGCAAGATCCTCTGGGGCCCCGACCGCCACCTGGGCGACTACATCCAGCGCCAGACCGGCGCCGACATGGTCAGCTGGAACGGCGCCTGCATCGTGCACGACGAATTCAAGGCGCTGGAACTCGACCTGCTCATGAAAGAGCATCCGGCCGCCAAGGTGTTGGTGCACCCTGAATCGCCGGCCGACGTGATCGCGTTGGCTGATGCGGTGGGCTCGACCTCCGCGATCCTGAATGCGGCACGGCGCATGGAGGCGAAGGAATTCATCGTCGCCACCGACACCGGCATGCTGCACAAGCTGCGCACGCTGAACCCCGGCAAGACCTTCATCGAAGCACCAACGGCGGGCAATGGCGGCACCTGCAAGAGCTGCGCGCATTGCCCCTGGATGGCGATGAACGGGCTGGTGGAGCTGGCGAATGCACTCGAGAGCGGGGCGGGCGAGATCCATGTCGATCCGGCGCTGGGGCTGCGGGCGCGGGTGCCGATCGATCGGATGCTGGCGTTCACGGCAGGACTCAAGAACGGCGAGCCCGCAGGCAGCCTGATCGCAGGCATCGGTGCCGCCTGAGGTCTTGTCCCCTCTCCTTTCGGGAGAGGGCTAGGGTGAGGGCAGGGCCTCGCAACATCGCGCGGCCTTCATTGCCGCTCACCCTCACCCCAACCCTCTCCCCAAGGGGAGAGGGAGCAAGACTAGAACTCCAGCGTGCAGCTGTCCCCCAGCGCCTCGCGCCACACGCGCACCCGCGCGAGCGTCGCGTGGAATTCCGGCAGCGCATCCGCAATGAAAAGGCACAGGTTTTCCAGCGTCGGCGGATGCAGCCCTTCCACATCGTCGAGCAGGTGATGGTCCAGCCGCTCGCGCACCTCGTCCAGCCGGCGGCGCAGCAGCCCCAGGTCGATCACCATGCCCGTCGCGGGATCGCGCTGGCCTGAAAGCCAGACCTCTGCGTGGTAGGTGTGGCCGTGGATACGGCGGCTGCCTTCGACCTCGATGTCTCGCTTCAGGGTGTGCGCGGCGTCGAAGAAAAAGCGTTGGCTGACGGTGAATCGCATCTGGAAAGTCTCTCCGCGCTCAGCGGATGCCGGTGATCTTGTGGGTCTGGAAGCTGAGCCGCCAGACGGGGTCGCGCATGCACTCGGCAATGCACAGTTCGGTGTTGGCCACGCGGTCAGGGCCGTCCATCGGCTGCAGGAAGCGGTGCGTGAACTCGCCGGTGCGGGCCATGGCGGCGAGGTCGAATTCGGTCTGCGGCCACACCAGCTTCAGCTCCTGTCCGCGCTGCTGCACCCAGGGCGCGCCGGCCTTGGGGCTGATGCAGAGCCAGTCGATGCCTTCGGGTGCGGTGACCGTGCCGTTGCTTTCGACGGCTATGCGAAAGCGCCGTGCATGCAGCGCGTCCACCAGCGCCGCGTCCACCTGCAGCAGCGGCTCGCCGCCCGTGAGCACCACCAGGCGATGATCGGCATCGCCCGCGGGCCACTGCGCGGCGATGGTGTCGGCGAGCAGATCGGCGTCCTTGAACTTGCCGCCCAGGGTGCCGTCGGTTCCCACGAAGTCGGTGTCGCAGAAGCGGCAGACGGCCGTGGCGCGGTCCTCCTCGCGGCCCGTCCACAGGTTGCAGCCCGCAAAGCGGCAGAACACGGCCGGCATGCCCGCCTGGCCGCCTTCGCCCTGGAGGGTGTAGAAGATTTCCTTGACGCTGTAGGTCATGAAGCCGGTGCCTCGATCTCGAGGTTGTCGATCAGCCGCGTACCGCCCAGCCGCGCCGCGGCCAGCGCCACGAGCGGCTCGCCCGCCGTCGGCGTTTGCAGGTCGGCCCGGCGCCTCAGCACAAGATAGTCCGGTTGCCAGCCGCGCTGCGCCAGCGCCTGCATTGCCCGTGCTTCGATCGCGGCCAAATCACCGTCGCCGATTTGCACGGCTTCGGCCATGGCCTTCAGCGCCTTCGACAGCTGCACGGCCTCGGCACGCTCGGTCTTGCTCAGGTAGCCGTTGCGCGACGACAGCGCCAGGCCGTCATCGGCGCGAAAGGTTTCGCTGCCCACGATCTCGATCGGCAACGCGAACTGCCGCACCATGTGGCGGATCATCATGAGCTGCTGGTAGTCCTTCTTGCCGAACACCGCCACGCGCGGCTGCACGCACTGGAAGAGCTTCATCACCACCGTGCAAACGCCGACGAAGAAGCCGGGACGGAAGTGGCCTTCGAGGATGTCGGCCAGCGCCGGGTCGGGATGCACCTTGCACGTCTGCGGCTCGGGGTAGAGCGCCTTTTCATCGGGCGCAAACAGCACGTCGCAGCCTGCCGCGCGCAGCTTCTCGCAATCGCTGTCCCAGGTGCGCGGATAGGTGTCGAAATCCTCGTGCGGCAAGAACTGCAGGCGGTTGACGAAGATGCTGGCCACGGTCACGTCGCCCAGCGGCTTGGCTTGCCTGATCAGCGCGAGGTGGCCGTCGTGCAGGTTGCCCATGGTGGGAACGAAGGCGGGACGCTTGAACGCGGCGAGGTGGTCGCGCAGCTCGGGGATGGTGTGTGCGATGTACATGGTCTCGGTTCCTTACCAGGCGTGGAGTTGGTCGTCGGGAAAGCTGCCGTTCTTGACGGCGCGTACATAAGATTCGAGCGCCTCGGCAATGCTCGAGGCGTCGGCCATGAAGTTGCGCACGAACTTCGGCATCTTGCCGAGGTTGATACCCAGCATGTCGTGCAGCACCAGCACCTGGCCGGCAGTGGCCCTGCCGGCGCCGATGCCGATGGTGGCGCAGTGCGCCAGCTCGCTCGAGAGTTCGGCGGCCAGCGCGGCCGGCACCATCTCGAGCACCAGCATCGTGGCGCCCGCATCCTGCAGCGCATGAGCCTGCTGCTTCAGCAGCGCGCCGGCGGCATCGCCTTTGCCCTGCACGCGGTAGCCGCCGAGTGCATGCACGGTCTGTGGGGTCAGTCCGAGGTGCGCGCAGACCGGAATGCCGCGCTCGACCAGGAAGCGCACCGTCTCGGTGGTCCAGCCACCGCCTTCGAGCTTGACCATGTGCGCGCCGGCCTGCATCAGCACCGTGGCGCTGGCCAAGGCCTGTTCGCGCGACTCCTGGTAGCTGCCGAAGGGCAGGTCTGCAATCAGCCAGGCCGTGCCCTGTACGCGGCGCAGGCCGCGCGAAACGCTGTCGGTGTGATAGCGCATGGTGTCCAGGCTCACGCCCACCGTGCTGCTAAGGCCCTGGCAGACCATGCCGAGGGAATCACCGACCAGGAGGCAGTCGACGCCCGCTGCATCGGCCATGGCCGCGAAGGTGGCGTCGTAGGCCGTGAGCATGGCGATCTTCTCGCCGCGCGCGTGCATGTCGGCCAGGCGCGGCAGGCTCACGGGCTTGCGCCTGGCGAGCGGCGAAGCGGGGGGCAGCGTGCCGTAAGGCGAGGCCGGGGGTGTTTCAGCGATGGGTGTGGTGTTCGACATGGTTGGGTTTCTCCCTGCGGGCGTCGGTGGCCGGGCATCCTTGAATGAAGAAAACGAAGCGGGTGGGTCGATCAGTCGGCCGGCACCAGCACCGTGGGTGCGGTGGGCTCGGCGAGCGAAGGATAGTCGCGGCTGAAATGCAGGCCTCGGCTCTCGTGGCGGGCCTGCGCGGAGCGCACGATCAGCTCGGCCACCTGCACCAGGTTGCGCAGTTCGAGCAGGTCGCGCGTGACATGGAAGTTCGCATAGAACTCCTGGATTTCTGCCTGCAGCAGCGCAATGCGGTGGCTCGCGCGCTCCAGCCGCTTGTTGGTGCGGACGATGCCGACGTAGTCCCACATGAAGCGGCGCAGCTCGTCCCAGTTGTGCGAAATGACCACCGCCTCGTCGGCATCGGTCACCTGGCTGTCGTCCCAGGCCGGCAGGTCGGCGCTGCTGCGCGCTGGTGCCGCGGCAATGGCGCCGGCGGCGGCGCGCGCGAACACCATGCATTCGACCAGCGAGTTGCTGGCGAGGCGGTTGGCGCCATGCAGTCCGGTGCAGGCCGTTTCGCCGATGGCGTAGAGGCCCGGCACGTCGGTGCGGCCGGCCAGGTCGCTCAGCACGCCGCCGCAGGTGTAGTGCGCGGCCGGCACCACGGGAATGGGCTCGCGCGTGATGTCGATGCCCAGCTCCGCGCAGCGCGCGAGGATGTTGGGGAAGTGCTCTTGCAGGAACGCAGGGCTCTGGTGAGAGATGTCGAGATGTACGCAGTCGAGGCCGTGCTTCTTCATCTCGAAGTCGATGGCGCGGGCCACCACGTCGCGCGGCGCGAGTTCGGCGCGCTCGTCGTGCTTTGGCATGAAGCGCGTGCCTCCCGCCGATGCGGGCAATTTGAGCAGCCCGCCTTCGCCGCGCACCGCTTCGCTGATCAGGAAGGACTTGGCGTGCGGGTGGTACAGGCAGGTGGGGTGGAACTGGATGAACTCCATGTTCGACACCCGGCAGCCCGCGCGCCAGGCGGCGGCAATGCCGTCGCCGGTGGCCGTGTCGGGGTTGGTCGTGTACAGGTACACCTTGCCTGCGCCGCCGGTCGCCAGGATGGTGTGCGGGGCGCGGAAGGCCAGCACCTCGTCAGTCTTGTCGTCCAGCGCGTAGAGGCCCAAGCAGGCCGGGTCTTTCAGGCCCAGCTTGGTGCCGGTGATGAGGTCGACCAGCGTGTGATGCTCGAAAACCGTGATGTTCGGCGTGCGCCGCACCCGTTCGATCAGCGTCTGCTGCACGGCGGCCCCAGTGGCATCGGTCACGTGCACGATGCGGCGCTGGCTGTGGCCGCCTTCGCGCGTCAGGTGCAGGCCGCCGCCGTTTTCCTTGGGTTCTTCCGAGAACGGCACGCCCAGTTCGCGCAGCCAGCCGATGGCCTCGGGCGCATGCTCCACGACGAAGCGCGTGGCCTCCGGGTCGCACAGGCCGGCGCCGGCCACGAGTGTGTCTTCCACGTGCGCCTCGAAGCTGTCGCCCGCCGCCAGCACGGCCGCAATGCCGCCCTGCGCCCAGGCGCTGGAGCCGTCGTTCAATGCGCGCTTGGTGAGCACCGCCACGCGGTGCGTGGGCGCCAGGTGCAATGCGGCCGAGAGGCCTGCGAGGCCACTGCCGACGATGAGGACGTCGAAGTCGCGCACGCAGGATTGCGCCGTCAGGCGGGGGAGTACGCCAGGCGCACGTAGATGGGAGCGAAGGCCTCGGCCTGCGTGATGTCGATCAGCGTTTCCTTCGCAAGCTCGAGCATCGCGATGAAGGTGACGATCAGCACCGGTGCGCCGCGCGACGGATCGAACAGTTTTTCGAACTCGACGAAGCGCTGCCCCTGCAGGTGCCGCAGCACGATGCTCATGTGCTCGCGCACATTGAGTTCCTCGCGCGAGATCTTGTGGTGCTGCACGAGCTTGGCGCGCTTCATGATGTCGGCCCACGCGTCGCGCAGCTCGACCACATTCACGTCAGGGAAGCGGGGCTTGAGCGATTGCTCGATGTAGACCTGCCCCTTCCAGAAGTCGCGCCCGTAGGTCGGCATGGCGCTGATGGCGGCGGCCTGCAGCTTGGTCTGCTCGTATTCCAGCAGGCGGCGCACCAGCTCCGCGCGCGGGTCTTCGGCCTCTTCGCCGTCGGCCACCTTCTTGGGCGGCAGCAGCATGCGCGACTTGATCTCGATCAGCATCGCCGCCATCAGCAGGTACTCGGCCGCGAGCTCGAGGTTCGTCTGGCGGATCTCGTCCACGTAGCTCAGGTACTGCCGCGTGAGCCCCGCCATTGGAATGTCGAGGATGTTGAAGTTCTGCTTCCTGATGAGGTAGAGCAGCAGGTCCAGCGGACCTTCGAAGGCTTCGAGAAAGACCTGCAGCGCCTCCGGCGGGATGTACAGGTCCTTGGGCATCGCGAACAGCGGCTCGCCATAGAGCCTGGCGAGCGCGACCTGGTCGACCACCTCGGGCATGCCGGCCACGAGCGCGTCGCTGTCCTCGTTCTCCTTCATCGGGTGCTTGCTATCATTTCAATAGCTGCAAACGACAAAGGCGAACGATGCATGCCTGTTCGGCACCATTACTTGCTTTGGGTCTGGTAGACGTACGGCTGCTGCGGCACGCGGGCTTCGTTGTATTCCTCGAGCAGGCTGCGGTCGAGGTGCTTGTCCCACAGCAGGGCGCGGCCGGCGCGCTGTTCGGCTTCCAGCGTTGGCTTCTTTTCTTTCATCTCCTCGATGAAGCTGGTGATCTCGGAGGTGTAGTGGGGGCGGCGGAAGATGGACATAGACTGGACCTTTGTAGCGCGAATTTTACCGGGGATGGCATGAAGCGACGACAACAGTGGCGGATCGGCTGTGCAACAGCGTTATTGGCGGCGGTGATCGGGCTCGCGGGATGCGACCCGCAGCGCATCGGAGAACTGGAGGAGGGCGTCTCGACCGAGGCCGACGTGCGCGCCAGGTTCGGCGAGCCCGAGAACATCTGGGACGTGCCCAACGGCCGCGTGCTCGAGTACAACCGCCAGCCGCAGGGCCAGAAGAACTACATGATCACCATTGGTGCCGACGGCAAGATGAGCGCGCTGCGCCAGGTGCTCACGCCCGAGAACTTCGCCAAGGTGCAGCCGGGCATGATGATGGAAGACCTGCGCAAGCTGCTCGGCAAGCCAGCCAAGGTCACGCCGTACGCCCTGAAGCGCGAAACCGAGTGGGAATGGCGCTGGGTCCAGCCGCCGAATTCGCCCATGGTGTTCACTGCCACACTGAACGACGACCAGCGCGTGGTGCGAAGCGGCTCCTCGCCCGACCGCGCGACCGAGGCGAACTAGTCTTCGGCCGCGCGCGGTTGCCCGCTCGTCAGCTCGTCGGCAAACCCCGAGCGCACGATCACCTCGAGCGGCTGCGGCTGCAGCGACTCCAGGCGCAGCAGCCCGTCGCGCGACAGCACCGCGCGGTGCAGCTGCCGCAGCGCATCGACACCCGTCGCGTCCAGGTAGATTAGATGGGTGGCGTCGAGCACCACCGTCATGCCGCGCGGCGCGCTCTCGGCCGCGTTCACCGCCTCGTCCAGCTTGGCCGCGGCGCCGAAGAACATCGCGCCGTAGAGCCGGTAGGTGAGCACCGGCGGTTGCATGGTGACCAGTTCGACGCTGAAGAGCCCGCTCATGCGCCGGATGAAAAGGGCGCAGGCGAGTACGATGCCGGCCTGTACCGCCACAGTCAGGTCGAATACGACGGTGAGGAAGAAGGTGCCGAGCATCAGCAGCCGGTAATGGCGGCTGAAATGCCGCAGCTGCCGGGGCGTGAACTCGCGCCATTCGCCCATGTTCAGGCCCACGAACACCAGGATGCCCGCCAGCACCGCAAGCGGCACATGGCGCGCCAGCGGCGCCGCCAGCAGCACCACCACCATGAGCGTGACCGAGTGCACGATGCCGGCAATCGGCGAATTGCCGCCCGAGCGGATGTTGGTCACGGTGCGCGCAATGGTGCCCGTGGCCGGCATGCCGCCAAAAAAGGGCGTGACGAAATTGGCGATGCCCTGCGCCATCAGTTCCTGGTTCGGATCGTGGCGCGGCTGGCCGCTGACCTGGTCGGCCACCCGCGCGCACAGCAGCGACTCGATGGCGCCCAGCAGTGCGATGGTCAGCGTAGGCGTGACCAGTTGCTTGACTGTCTCCCACGAGAAATCAGGCAGCGCGAACACCGGGCCGCCTTCGGGGATGCCGCCGAAGCGTGTGCCGATGGTCTCGACCGGCAGCTCGAAGCCCCACGACACCAGCGTGAGTGTGACCAGCGCCACGATGGGCCCCGGCAATCGCGCGCCCACCTGCACCGCACGCGTGCGCGCCATGCGGCCCGCCAGCCGCTGCACGGCATGGCCGACTTTCGATTCGCCCTGCAGCAGCAGCGGCCAGATCGCCAGGCCCAGCACGCAGGCCAGTCCCAGCGCAAAGGCATACGGGTTGAAGGTGCCGATCTGCAGCGCCATTGCATGCAGCTGCGAGAACACGTCGGCCGGCATCTTTTCCACGGTGAGGCCGAGCAGATCCTTGAGCTGGGACAGCAGGATCAGCACCGCGATTCCGTTGGTGAAGCCGACCACGATCGACAGCGGCACGAAGCGCACCAGCCGCCCCAGCCCGAACAGCCCCGCCGTGAAGAGCAGCACCCCGGCGCATGCGGTCGATATCAGCAGGTTGGCCACGCCGTAGCGTTCGACGATGCCGTAGACGATCACGATGAACGCGCCGGCCGGCCCGCCGATCTGCACCGCCGAGCCGCCCAGGAGCGAGATCAGGAAGCCCGCGATGATCGCCGTCCAGATCCCGGCCTCGGGCTTGAGTCCCGAGGCGATGGCAAATGCCATGGCCAGCGGCAGCGCCACGATGCCGACGGTGGCGCCCGCACCCAGGTCCTTGAAGAATCGCGTCCGGTCGTAGCCCGCCAAGGCGTCCAGCAGGCGCGGACGAAAACGGGTGATGTTCAGCGGTGACTGCATGGGGCACCCATTGTGTACCCCGCGCCGGCATGGCCGGCCGCCGTTCGCTCAGTCGCTGTCGGGAATAACCGCGTCGGCCGCCGCGCCCACCGCCTTGCCGGTGATGCGCGCGGTGCCGATGGCCGCATCCGCTGCCAGCCCTACCGCACTGGCGCCCACGCTCACGGCGGTGCCGGCCACGGTCACCACCGCGCAGCCGCTCAGCATGGCGACCAACGGCAACAGGAGGAGCGTGCGCTTCAGCATGGGAGGGTCCTCTCGGGAATCAGCGAACCCGCATGCCGGGCGTGGCGCCGGGCCAGGGTTCGAGCACATGGATGCCGGGGGCGGTTTTTTCGTCGGCGTGGCTGGCGGCCAGCACCATGCCTTCGCTGATGCCGAACTTCATCTTGCGCGGCGCCAGGTTGGCGACCAGCACCGTGAGCTTGCCCACGAGCTGCTCGGGCTCATACGCGGAGGCGATGCCGCTGAACACGTTGCGGGTCTTGCCCTCGCCGGCGTCCAGGGTCAGCCGCAGCAGCTTGGTCGAGCCTTCGACCTTTTCGCATTCCACGATCTTCGCGATGCGCAGGTCGATCTTCGCGAAATCGTCGATGGTGATGGAGGGCGCGATGGCTTCGCCGCCCGGCAGCGCGCCGGCGGTGGCGGCTTCGGCCGCCGCCACCGGTTCGGGTGCGTCGAACAGCTTGTCGACCACCTTGGCGTCGGCTCGCTGCATCAGGTGCTTGTAGTCGCCAATGGCATGGCCCACGGGAAGCGCCTGCGCGGCATCGGCCCACGCGAGCGGCGCGATCTTGAGAAAGGACTCGACGTTGACGGCAAGCGCCGGCAGCACCGGCTTCAGGTAGAGCGTGAGCAGGCGGAAGGCCTCGATGCACACCGTGCACACGTCGTGCAGCCGCGCCTCCTGGCCTTCCTTCTTGGCCAGTTCCCAGGGCTTGTTCTGGTCGACGTATTCGTTCACCTTGTCGGCCAGCGCCATGACTTCGCGCAGCGCGCGGGCGTAGTCGCGCCCGTCGTAGAGCGAATGCAGTTGGGGCGCCGCGTCGCGCAGCGCGAACAGCAGCGCGTCGCCGTCGGCCGACACCTCGCCCAGCTTGCCGCCGAAGCGCTTGCCGATAAAGCCCGCCGCGCGACTCGCGATGTTGATGTACTTGCCCACGAGGTCGCTGTTGACGCGCGCCACGAAGTCCTCGGGGTTGAAGTCGATGTCCTCGTTGCGGCCGTTGAGCTTGGCCGCGATGTAGTAGCGCAGCCACTCGGGGTCCAGGCCGATCGAAAGGTACTTGAGTGGGTCGATGCCGGTGCCGCGGCTCTTGCTCATCTTCTCGCCGCTGACCGTCAGGTGGCCGTGCACGTACACCGCGTCGGGCGCCTTGCGGCCGCTGAAATGCAGCATCGCGGGCCAGAAGAGCGTGTGGAAGGTGATGATGTCCTTGCCGATGAAGTGCACCTGCTCCAGGTCAGGGTCGGCCATGTACTCGGTATAGGAGATGCCGTCGCCGCCCAGCTCGATACAGCGTTTGTCGAGCAGGTTCTTGAGCGAGGCCAGGTAGCCCACGGGCGCGTCGAGCCACACGTAGAAGTATTTGCCCGGTGCGTCGGGAATCTCGATGCCGAAGTAGGGCGCGTCGCGGCTGATGTCCCAGTCGCCGAGGCCGCCCCTGCCTTCGTCGTCCTTGTAGAGCCATTCGCGGATCTTGTTCTGCACCTCGGGCTGCACGTGGCCCAGGGCCGCGGTCCATTCCTTCAGGTAGGCCTCGCAGCGCGGGTCGGAGAGCTTGAAGAAGAAGTGCTCCGAACTGCGCAGTTCGGGCTTGGCGCCCGACAGGGCCGAGTATGGATTGATCAGCTCGGTGGGCGCGTACACGGCGCCGCACACCTCGCAATTGTCGCCGTACTGGTCCTTGGCGTGGCAGTTGGGGCACTCGCCCTTGATGAACCGGTCGGCCAGGAACATGCCCTTGGCCGGGTCGTAGAACTGCTCGACGCTCTTGGTGCTGATGAAGCCGTTGGCGCGCAGGTCGCGGTAGATGTCCTGGGCGAGCTGGTGGTTCTCGGGCGCGTCGGTCGAGTGCCAGTTGTCGAACGAGATGTAGTAGCCGTCCAGGTAAGGCTTGCGGCCCGCGGCGATCTCGGCCACGAAGGCCTGCGGCGTCACGCCGGCCTTGTCGGCCGCGATGGTGATGGCCGCACCGTGCGCGTCGTCGGCGCAGACGAAGTTGACCTCGGCGCCATTCATTCGCTGGTTCCGCACCCAGATGTCGGCCTGGATGTATTCCATCATGTGGCCGATATGGAACTTGCCGTTGGCATACGGCAGGGCGGTGGTGACGAAGAGCTTGCGCGGGGCGGACATCGGGGAGGGCGCTTTCGGGAGTGGCGGACTTTGCTGGCAACGGCGGCGGCATGCGGCCGCGTTCGGGAACCGGGCATTTTAGGTGGCCGCGTGGCACCCTGCCGAACACCGCCGTCCGGGGCCCGGCCAAGGGTTTGGCGGAGCCCCTGTGACCCGAACGGCGCCGGGGTGTCTCCGGCGCGACGTATGCTCCACCCCGCGCGTTTCGCCACGCTCCCTTCCCATATGGCGAAGAGATATACAAGATAGATATACAGAAAGCGAGTTTCCGATGACCACCCCCATTTCCGCAACCCTGATTCCCGGCGATGGCATCGGCCCCGAAATCGTCGACGCCACCCTGGCCGCACTCGACGCGCTGAAGGCGCCCTTCGAGTGGGATCGCCAGATTGCCGGTCTCGGCGGCGTCCAGGCTTCGGGCGATCCGCTGCCTCAGGCCACGCTGGACAGCATCCGCCGCACTCGCCTCGCGCTCAAGGGCCCGCTGGAGACGCCTTCGGGCGGCGGCTACCGGTCGTCGAACGTGCGGCTGCGCGAGGAATTCCAGCTGTATGCCAACCTGCGCCCCGCGCGCACCATCATTCCGGGCGGCCGCTTCGACAAGATCGACCTGATGGTGGTGCGCGAAAACCTGGAGGGGCTATACATCGGCCACGAGCACTACGTGCGCATCGACGGCGACCCGCATGCCGTGGGCATGGCTACCGGCATCAACACGCGCCAGGGATGCCAGCGGCTGCTCGAATATGCTTTCGAGACCGCCATTGCGTCGGGCCGCAAAAAGGTGACGTTGGTCCACAAGGCCAACATCATGAAGGTGCTGACCGGCCTGTTCCTGGAGACCGGCCTCCGGCTCTACGAAGAAAAGTACAAGGGCAAGTTCGAGCTCGACACCATCATCGTCGACGCCTGCGCGATGAAGCTGGTGCTCAATCCCTGGCAGTTCGACATGCTGGTGACGACCAACCTGTTTGGCGACATCCTGTCCGACCTGGTGGCGGGCCTTGTCGGCGGCCTGGGCATGGCGCCTGGCGCCAACATCGGCGCCGATGCGGCAATCTTCGAGGCCGTGCACGGCTCGGCGCCCGACATTGCCGGCAAGGGCATTGCCAACCCCACCGCACTGCTCTTGGCCGCCGCGCTGATGCTCGAGCACGTCAGGCTGCCCGACCTCGCCGCGCGCCTGCGCAAGGCCATCGACGACACGCTCAACATCGACAAGGTGCGCACCGGCGACCTGGGCGGTACCGCGGGCACTGCGGCGTTCACCAAGGCGCTGGTCGCCCGCATCCAGAACGGCTGAAGCGAGAGGCGGCTTTCAGCGACTTCATGAGAAAGCTGCTGCTCCTGCTGGCCTTGTGCGTGGCCGCGGCGGCGAGCCTGGCCGCCGCGCCGGCCGGCGCCCCGCCGCGCTACACCGTCGTGAAAGTCGACCTGCGCAAGGACCGGCTGGCGCTGTTCCTGCGCGACGACACGGGCGTGGAGTTCAAGCGCTTCGACCGCCTCGAGTCCTGGCTCGCCGCGCGCAACCGGCAACTGGTGTTCGCGATGAATGCCGGCATGTACCACGCCGATTTTTCGCCCGTGGGCCTGCTGGTGCAGGACGGACGCGAGGTTTCGCCGCTCAACCTGTCGGATGGCGCGGGCAACTTCTTCCTGAAGCCGAACGGCGTGTTCCTGGTGTCCGGCACGCGGCCGCGCGTGGTCGAGTCGTCTGAGTATCCGGCGGTGTCCAAGGATGTCCGGCTGGCCACGCAGTCGGGTCCGCTGCTGCTGCGGCGGGGCGTGGTGCATCCCGCTTTCATTCCCGATTCGGATTCGCGCAAGATCCGCAACGGCGTGGGCGTGTCGGGCCACACGGCCATCTTCGTGATCAGCGAAGACCCTGTGAACTTCTACGAGTTTGCGCTTTATTTTCGCGACGTGCTGCATTGCCGCGACGCGCTCTATCTCGACGGCACCGTGTCCGCAATGCATTCGCTCGCGCTGCGGCGCAGCGACTTTGTGAGGGACCTGGGGCCGATACTCGGAGTGGCGGTGCCATGAACTGGCTTCCGCGGTGTTTTCATTCAGGATTTCTTGAGCCATGACCCAGTCCGTTCCCATTCTTTCGCTGGTCGAGACCCGCGTGCTCGGCGTGCTGGCCGAGAAGCAGCGCACGGTGCCCGACAGCTATCCGCTGACCCTCAACTCGCTGGTCTCGGGCTGCAACCAGAAGACCAGCCGCAACCCGGTGCTCGAACTGAGCGAAGCGCAGGTGCAGGCCGCCATCGACAGCCTGAAGGGCTACAGCCTGGTGGCGGAAACCAGCGGCGGCCGGGCCTTTCGCTACGAACACAACATCGATCGCGTGCTGCGCATTCCCTCGCAGTCGGTCATCCTGCTCACGGTGCTGATGCTGCGCGGTCCTCAAACGGCCGGCGAGCTGCGCATTGCCTGCGACCGCATGCACAACTTCGCGGACATCTCGTCGGTCGAGGGCTTTCTCGACGAACTCGCCGAGCGGGCTGCCGGCGCCCTGGTGGTGAAGCTCGCGCGCCTGCCGGGCGCGCGCGAAAGCCGTTGGGCGCATCTGCTGAGCGGCGCGCCGTCGGAAGAGATTGCGGGTCCGGGCAACCTTTCGGCCGATGGAGCTTACGCATCGAACGATGCATCGCTCGGCGAAGTCGCGGCGCTCAAGGCCAACGTGGCGCGGCTCGAAGCCGAGCTCGCGTCGCTGAAGGCGCTGGTGGGGCGGGTGTGCTCGGAGCTTGGGATTTCCGACGCGGGATGATCCGGACTGCTGCTCGCGGGCCGGTCGCCGGACGGCGCCGGAACGCGCTTATCGCGCCGGCTCAGGCCGCCGCGTCCCACCCGAAGAACCGCAGCACCTCGCCTCGCTGCCGCATCGCGTCAGCCCGCCCGAGCGCCATCAGCTCGCGCGTGTACGCCGACTCGAACAGCAGATAGCTTGCGAGCGCACCGCCCTTCACGTCGGCCGCGGCCTTGGAGCCGCCGAGCAGGTGACGCACGGCGCCGGGCAGCGCATCGACATGGCGCGCCGCGATCACGTCGAGCCGCTCCGACGGCGAGATTACCAGCAGGTCGAGCGGACGCAGCGAGCTCGCGGTGCGCGCTTCCTCGGGAATGAGGCCGAGCGTGTGGTTGATGCGCCGCAGCCGTTCGATGTCCACGGCCAGCGCATCGAGAAAGATGCTCGACAGCGCATGGCCCGCGATCTGCGCCATGGTGGGATAGCCGCTGTAGGTGTTTGGCGCGTCGGCATGGCGCGGCTCGTGCATGCGGCCGGCGCCGATCACCAGGATGCGCTTGGCGCCGAGGTGGATGGCCGCGGCGATCGGCGCCGACTGGCGCATCGAGCCGTCGCCGAAGTATTCGGTATGCCCCTGCATCGAGAGCGCCGTGGCCGGGAACACGAAGGGAATGGCCGACGAGGCCAGCAGGTGCGCGTGGCTGATGCGGTCGCGCACCGAGAGCCGCTGCGAACGCACCCAGGGTTCCATCGGCACGGCCGCCTCGAAAAAAGTGACGTGCTCACCCGAGCTGTAGCTCGATGCCGTGACGGCCAGCGCCTGCACGTGGCCTTCCTGCATGAGCCGGGGTAGCCGGTCGAGCGGCACCATGCGGCCCAGCAGCTGGGCGAGCGGCGCGTTGTCGAGCAGCGAGCGGGGCTTGATGCGCATCCAGTTGGCCGCGAAGCGCCCGAGGCCGAGCAGCATGCGCCAGCGCGTGCCGCTGCCGATGACAGAGAGCGAATCGGCGCGGTACACCTGCCCCGCGTGAAAGCCGCGCCAGACCTCTGCGATGCGCGCAACGGCTTCCTCGAAATCGTCGGCGCCGCAGGCCAGCGCGGCCGCGTTGATGGCACCGGCCGAGGTGCCGGTGATCACGGGAAAGGGATTGGCTCCCCCGGCAAACCCTGCCTCGCGCCGGATCTCGGCAATGGCCTCGAGCACGCCGACCTGGTAGGCGGCACGTGCACCGCCGCCGGTGAGCAACAGGCCGGTGGCGGGGGGTGTCTCGGGCATTGTTCTTGTTGCTTTTGCTGTGGATCAAAGGTTCGCATCCCGGTTTTCAGGATGTTGCCCCCGGCAGCGGGAAGGCGAAGCGGCGCCAGGTGCGCGGAGCCCGGTGGCAAGCCACTAGACTACCCGCCATTCAGGAGTTAGATCAATGGCACTCACCCCAGAAGGGCTCATGGACGCGCTCAAGGCCGTCCAGGACCCGAACACCGGCAAGAATTTCGTCGCGACGCGCTCGCTCAAGAACCTGCAGATTTCCGAGGGCGACGTGTCGTTCGACCTCGAGCTCGGCTACCCGGCCAAGAGCCAGCACGCGGCCCTGCGCAAGGCGCTGGTGGCGGCCGCCAAGACGGTGCCGGGCGTGAGCAACGTCTCGGTCAACATCACGACCAAGGTCATCAGCCATGCCGTCCAGCGCGGTGTGCAGCTGATGCCCAACGTGAAGAACATCATCGCGGTGGCGTCCGGCAAGGGCGGCGTGGGCAAGAGCACCACGGCGGCCAACCTGGCGCTGGCGCTGGCGGCCGAAGGCGCCGCCGTCGGCCTGCTCGATGCCGACATCTATGGCCCGAGCCAGCCCATGATGCTGGGCATCGAGGGCCGGCCCGAGAGCGAAGACGGCAAGACCATGGAGCCGCTGGAGAACCACGGCGTGCAGGTCATGTCGATTGGTTTCCTGGTCGACCAGGACGAGGCCATGATCTGGCGCGGCCCCATGGCCACCCAGGCGCTGGAGCAACTGCTGCGCCAGACCAACTGGAAAGACCTCGACTACCTGATCGTCGACATGCCACCCGGCACCGGCGACATCCAGCTCACCCTGTCGCAGCGCGTGCCGATGACCGGCGCGGTGATCGTCACCACCCCGCAGGACATCGCGCTGCTCGACGCCAAGAAGGGCATCAAGATGTTCGAGAAGGTCGGCGTGCCGATCCTGGGCATCGTGGAGAACATGGCGGTGCACATCTGCTCCAACTGCGGCCACGTGGAGCACATCTTCGGCTCCGAAGGCGGCAAGAAGATGGCTGCTCAATACCAGATGGACTACCTGGGCGCGCTGCCGCTGGACATCAACATCCGCCTGCAGGCCGACAGCGGCAAGCCCACCGTCGTGGCCGATCCCGACGGCGAAGTGGCCGGCATCTACAAGGCCGTGGCGCGGCAAGTGGCCGTGGGCATTGCGGAAAAGGCCAAGGACTTCTCGGCCAAGTTCCCGACCATCTCGATCAGCAAGAACACCTGATCGGCGGCGCGCCCCGTGAATCTTCTCGCGTCGATGCGCTACCTGGTCGCACTGAGCGAGCACAAGCATTTCGGGCGCGCGGCGCAGGCCTGCCACATCACGCAGCCGGCCTTGTCGAATGCGCTGCGCTCGCTCGAAAGCGAGTTCGGCGTGGTCATCGTGAAGCGGGCGCGCGTGTACGTGGGCCTCACGCACGAGGGCGAGCGCGTGCTGGCCACCGCCCAGCGCATGCTGCGCGACAACGAGGTGCTGCAGCAGGAACTGCGCAGCGAAGAGGGCCACCCGCGCGGGCGGCTGCGCATGGCGGCGGTGCCCACCGCCATTCCAATGTTGTCGCGCTTTGCCGCCATGCTGCATGAGCTGCACCCAGGCATCGTGCCGGCCGTGCTGTCGATGAGCTCGCAAGACCTGGAAATGGGGCTTGAGAGCCTTTCCGTCGACCTGGCGCTGGGCTACACCGAACGCATGCACCTGCCGGGCATCAAGCTCACGGCATGGCCGCAGAGCGTGGAGCACTACTTTCTTCTGCGCCGCGCGGCCAAGCCCTCGGCCGACCGGCTGCGCATAGGCCGGCCGATGTCCTGGGCCGATGCCGGCAAGCTGCCGCTGTGCCTGCTCACGCCCGACATGCACAACCGTTCCATCATCGACCAGGCGTTGCGCGAAGCCGACACCGTGGTGGAGCCGGCCATCGAGACGAACTCGGTACTTACCCTTGCCTTGGCCGTGCTCGCGGGCAGCGTCAGCAGCGTGCTGCCGGGCTCGATGGTCGCGGCCGTGCGCAGCTACCGCGAACTGGAGGCGCTGCCGCTGGTGGGGCCGGAGGTCAAGACCCCGCTGGGCTTCATGACCCAGACCGGCGTGCGCCCCTCACGCGCGCTCGATGCCGCCCTGGTGTTCCTGCAGACGCCGGCCTGGCGCGAGCAGGTGCGGCTGCACAGCGGCGCGCTCGGCGAGTAGCTGGCGCCCGGCGCTGTCCGGGCGCACCATTTAGTTATTGAATCGATCGATGCGCCGATCGAATTTGACGCACCCTGGGCGGCCCCACACACTCGGTCAGCCTCCCAGCATCCGCTCGGGGCAGAGCCAGACAGACACCGAAAAAAAGGCCCAGGCAGTGAACAACCACCCAGCCACGACCCGCGAGACAACAACGAAGGCGGCCCCCACGCACACCGTCGTGCCGCTCGCCACCGCCGACGAGATGCGCGAGCGCATCCGCCGCAAGAGCAAGCTCAAGGGCCGGCAGCCCGAGGAAGCGGCGCTCGTCGAAGTGCGCACGCTCATCGGCGCGCGCCCGGCCGAAGGCCACCGGCGCGACCTGCTCATCGAGCACCTGCACAAGTTGAATGACGCCTTCCGCTGCCTGCACGATCGCCACCTGGTGGCGCTGGCGCGGGAAATGAACATCCCCATGGCCGAGGTGTATGAGGTCGCGACCTTCTATCACCACTTCGAGGTGGTGCGCGGGGACGAGGCGGCACCGGGCCTCACCGTGCGCGTGTGCGACGGCCTGGCCTGTGAACTGGCCGGCGCCAAGGATCTGCTGGCGCGCCTGCCCGAACTGCTCGGCGTTGAAGGCGGCGACGTGCGCGTGATTGCGGCGCCCTGCGTCGGCCGCTGCGAGCAGGCGCCCGTGGCGGTGGTCGACCAGCAGGCCGTGCCGCTCGCGACCACCGGCAAGGTGCTGCAGGCCCTGAAGTCCGACCCCGACGAAGCCGCGGTCGCGTACTTCGACGCTGCCGCGTTCGCCGAGAAAAGCGTCTCGCCGCCGCCCGGCGCCATCGAGCGCATGCCGGCCTTCACCGATTACGCCACCTACCGCGCGCACGGCGGCTACGCCCTCGCGTCCGCGCTCGTCAACGGCGAGGAAGACGCCGAGGCCATCATCAAGACGATGGAAGACTCGGGCCTGCGCGGCCTGGGCGGAGCGGGCTTTCCGGCGGGGCGCAAGTGGCGCATCGTGCGCGATCAGCCCGCGCCCCGGCTCATGGCTGTGAATATCGACGAAGGCGAGCCCGGCACCTTCAAGGACCGCACCTACCTCGAGCGCGACCCGCACCGCTTTCTCGAAGGCCTGGTGGTGGCGGCACAGATCGTCGGCATCGAGCAGTGCTACATCTACCTGCGCGACGAGTACCACGACTGCCGCGCATTGCTGGAACGGGAGCTGGCCCGGTTGCAGGCCGATCCGCCGTGCGCGCTGCCGCGCATCGAGCTGCGGCGAGGCGCGGGCGCCTATATCTGCGGCGAAGAATCGGCCATGATCGAAAGCATCGAGGGCAAGCGCGGCGAACCGCGCATGCGCCCGCCGTACATCGCGCAGGTGGGCCTGTTCGGCCGCCCGACGCTGGAGCACAACTTCGAAACCCTTTATTGGGTGCGCGACATCGTTGAAAAAGGCGCCGCCTGGTTCAGCGGCTTCGGCCGCAACGGCCGCAAGGGCCTGCGCAGCTTCAGCGTGAGCGGCCGGGTGAAGCACCCGGGCGTCAAGCTCGCGCCGGCCGGCATCACCGTGCAGGAGCTCATCGACGAATACTGCGGCGGCATGCTCGACGGCCACTCGCTCTATGCCTACCTGCCGGGCGGTGCGTCGGGCGGCATTCTGCCGGCGCGAATGAACGACATTCCGCTCGACTTCGACACGCTGCAGCCTCATGGCTGCTTCATCGGATCGGCCGCGGTGATGGTGCTGAGCCAGCACGACCGCGCACGCGACGCCGCACTCAACGTGATGCGCTTCTTCGAGCACGAAAGCTGCGGCCAGTGCACGCCATGCCGCGTCGGCACCACCAAGGCCGCGGCGCTGATGCAGGCGCCCACGTGGGACAGCGCCACGCTCGAAGACCTGGCGCAGGTCATGGGCGATGCCTCCATCTGCGGCCTCGGACAGGCGGCCCCCAATCCGATTCGGTGCATCCAGCAATATTTTCCGGAGGAGGTGGCATGAACGCCCCGTCGAAACTTGCGGAGCTCATGCCGCAAACAATCGAATTCACCCTCGACGGCCAGCCCATCCAGGCCTTCGACGGCGAGACCATCTACAAGGCGGCCGAGCGCCACGGCGTGGAGATTCCCCACCTGTGCTTCAAAGACGGCTATCGCGCCGACGGCAACTGCCGCGCCTGCGTGGTCGAGGTGAAGGGCGAGCGCACGCTGGCTCCCAGCTGCTGCCGCAACGTGACGGCCGGCATGGAAGTGAAGGCCACCAGCGAGCGCGCCCTCAAGAGCCAGAAGATGGTCGTCGAGATGCTGCTGTCCGACATGCCCGACCAGGGCTACAAATGGATCGGCGACGACGCGACGCAACAGCACGGCGAGCTCAGCGCCTGGGCCAGGAAGCTCGACATCGCAGTGCGGCCCGAGCTCAGGGCACTGCGCCGCGAGCAGCCCAAGACCGACATCTCGCATCCGGCCATGGCCGTCAACCTGGACGCCTGCATCCAGTGCAACCGCTGCGTGCGCGCCTGCCGCGAAGAGCAGGTCAACGACGTCATCGGCTACGCCATGCGCGGTGCGGACAGCAAGATCGTGTTCGACCTGAACGACCCGATGGGCGACAGCACCTGCGTGGCTTGCGGCGAATGCGTGCAGGCCTGCCCCACGGGCGCGCTCATGCCCAAGAGCCACATCGGCTCGCAGGAGGTCGATCGCAAGGTCGATTCGGTGTGCCCGTTCTGCGGCGTGGGTTGCCTGGTCACCTACAACGTGAAGGACGAAAAAATCGTCAGCGTCGACGGCCGCGACGGTCCCGCCAACCACAACCGCCTGTGCGTGAAGGGCCGCTTCGGCTTCGACTACGCGCACCACCCGCAGCGCCTGACCAAGCCGCTGATCCGCAAGCCAGGCATGCCGAAGGACTTCGGCGACGCGCCGCGGCCGGACGACTGGAGCGAGTATTTCCGCGAAGCGACCTGGGAAGAAGCGCTGGCGCTCACCGCCGGCAAGCTCTCGGGCCTGCGCGACACCTACGGTGCCAAGTCGCTCGCGGGCTTTGGCTCGGCCAAGGGCAGCAACGAAGAGGCCTACCTGTTCCAGAAGCTCGTGCGCACCGGCTTCGGCAGCAACAACATCGATCACTGCACGCGCCTGTGCCACGCATCCAGCGTGGCCGCGCTGCTCGAAGGCGTGGGCTCGGGCGCTGTGAGCAACCAGGTCAACGACGTGGAGCATGCGGGGCTGATCTTCGTCATCGGCTCCAACCCCACGGCCAACCACCCGGTGGCCGCCACCTGGATGAAGAACGCCGCGCAGCGCGGCGCGAAGATCGTGCTGGCCGACCCGCGCCGCACCGACATCAGCCGCCACGCCTGGCGCACGCTGCAGTTCAAGGCCGACACTGACGTGGCCATGCTCAATGCGCTCATCCACGCCGTCATCGACGAGGGCCTAGTCGACCAGGAGTTCGTGCGCACGCGGGCCAGCAACTACGAGGCGCTGCGCGAGAACGTGAAGGGCTACAGCCCCGAGGCAATGGCACCCATCTGCGGCGTGCCGGCCGAAACGCTGCGCGAAGTGGCGCGCGCCTTTGCCACCGCCAAGGGCTCGATGATTCTCTGGGGCATGGGCGTGAGCCAGCACGTGCACGGCACCGACAACGCGCGCTGCCTCATTGCGCTGGCCACCGTGACCGGGCAGATCGGCAAGCCCGGCTCGGGCCTGCATCCGCTGCGCGGCCAGAACAACGTGCAGGGCGCGAGCGACGCGGGCCTGATCCCGATGATGTTCCCCAACTACCAGCGCGTCGACAACCCGGCGGTGCATGCGTGGTTCGAGAACTTCTGGGGCACGCCGCTGGACGCGACGCCGGGCTACACCGTGGTCGAGATCATGCACAAGGCGCTGGCGCCCGACACCGATCCGCACAAGGTGCGCGGCATGTACATCATGGGCGAGAACCCGGCCATGAGCGACCCCGACCTGAACCATGCACGCCATGCGCTCGCGAGCCTGGAGCACCTGGTGGTGCAGGACATCTTCATGACAGAGACCGCGTGGCTCGCCGACGTGGTGCTGCCCGCAAGCGCCTGGCCCGAGAAGACCGGCACGGTGAGCAACACCGACCGCATGGTGCAGCTGGGCAAGCGCGCGCTCAACCCGCCGGGCGACGCGCGGCCCGATCTCTGGATCATCCAGCAGATCGCCAAGGGCATGGGCCTGCAATGGAACTACGAGGGCGAAGAGTCTGGCGTGGCCGCGGTCTACGAGGAAATGCGCCAGGCCATGCATGCGGTGATCAGCGGCATCAGCTGGGAGCGGCTGCAGCGCGATTCGAGTGTGACCTACCCTTGCCTGAGCGAGGATGATCCGGGCCAGCCGACCGTCTTCATCGACGACTTCCCGACCGCCGACGGCCGTGTGAAGCTGGTGCCGGCCGACATCATTCCGGCCGACGAGCGGCCCGATGCCGAATACCCGTTCGTGCTCATCACGGGCCGGCAACTCGAGCACTGGCACACCGGCAGCATGACGCGCCGCGCCACCGTGCTCGACGCGCTGGAGCCTATGGCGACCGCCTCGATGAACCAGGCCGACCTGCTGAAGCTGGGCCTGGAGGCCGGCGATGTGATCACGGTGCAGTCGCGGCGCGGCGAAGTGGCCATCCACGTGCGGCGCGACGACGGCACGCCGAGCGGCGCGGTGTTCGTGCCCTTTGCCTATTACGAGGCCGCCGCCAACCTGATGACCAATGCCGCACTCGACCCGATGGGCAAGATTCCGGAGTTCAAGTACTGCGCGGTGCGCATTGCGCGCGGCGGCCAGCCGATGGCGGCGGCCGGCTACGGAACCGGCTCAGGCGTGCTCGCGGCGGTGGATTGATGCGGGCGATGGCGCGCGGGCTCGCATGGTTTAACCTTTGCGCCCCGACGCCACCGCACCGCTCTCCACCACCGGCATGAAAACCAGAGTCCAGTTCCGCCTGCGCATCTACCGGGACGACAGCATCGCCATCGGCCCCGGCAAGATCGCCGTGCTGGAAGCCGTGGCGGAGACCGGCTCTATCTCGGCCGCGGCGCGCCAGCTGGGCATGTCTTACCGGCGCGCCTGGATGCTGATCGACGAGATGAACCACGCCCTGAGCTCGCCAGCCGTCAACACGGCCGCCGGCGGCTCGCGCGGCGGCGGCACCGCGCTCACGCCCGTGGGCGAGGAAATCGTCAAGCACTACCGCGCCATCGAGAACGCCGCGCGCCTGGCCACGGCGGCCGACGTGCGCGCGCTGACGCGCCTCTTGGCCTCCTGATCCCGTTCTCGCGCTGTATCCGAGAGGATATCGGCGCCGCCCTCCCGCAGCCGCCAACGACTCTCCCGCCGAGGGGAAAGGTCGGTTCGTGCACAATCGCGTTGTATCTTCATGAATACGACGAACTCCCTCATCGCCTCCGCCGACTGGTTTCCGCTGGTGCTGTCGCTCAAGGTGGCCGCGGTCGCGACCCTGCTGGCGCTGGTTGCCGGCGTGGCGCTGGGCTGGGTGTTCGCGCGCAAGCGTTTTCCGGGCGACACGGTGCTGGAGGCCGTGTTCATGCTGCCGCTGGTGCTGCCGCCCACGGTCATCGGCTACGCCATCCTGGTGGCTGCCGGGCGCCACAGCCCGCTCGGCAGCTGGCTGCGCGAGCACCTGGACTACAGCATCATCTTCAGCTGGCATGGCGCCGTCGTGGCGTCCGCGGTGGTGGCACTGCCGCTGGTGCTGAAGTCGGCCAGCGCCGCCTTCGCGGGCGTCGACCGCTCGCTCGAGGCCGCCGCCAGCACGCTGCGGCAGTCGCCGTTTTCGGTTTTTCTGCGCGTCACGCTGCCGCTGGCCTGGCCCGGCATCCTGGCCGGCACGCTGCTCGCATTTGCGCGCGCCATGGGCGAGTTCGGCGCCTCGCTGATGGTGGCAGGCTCCATCCCGCAGCAGACCCAGACCCTGTCGATGGCGATCTACGACGCCGTGCAGGCCGGCCATGACGACCTGGCGCTGCTGCTGGTGGTGGTGACCTCGCTGCTTTCGGTCACGGTGCTGGTGCTGTCGAATCGATTTTTCTCGCTGCGCTGATGGCCCGCGCACCTCACCCGTAAAAACCCGAATGCGCCCGCTCCACCTGCTTTTTCTCGTGTTCGCCATGGCACTGCCGTTGGGTGCGGCTGCGCAGCAGATCACCGTGTCCGCGGCCGCCAGCCTGACGGACGCGTTCAAGGCACTGGCGCCGAAATTCGAGGCCACCAAGCCGGGCGCCACGGTGCGCTTCAACTTCGCGGCTTCTGGCGTGCTGCTGCAGCAGATCGCGCAGGGCGCACCGGTCGACGTGTTTGCCAGCGCCGACCAGGAGACGATGGGCCGCGCCGCCGATCAGAAGCTCATCGATGCGGCCACGCGCCGGAACTTTGCGGGCAACGCCCTGGTGCTGATTGAGCCGCTGAGAGACGCGGCCGGCGTCCGGTCGCTGCAGGACCTTGCCGGCTCGGGCGTGCGGAAAATCGCAGTCGGCAAGACCGCGACAGTGCCGGTCGGCCGCTACACGCGGCAGGTGCTGGAAGGGGCGGGGCTCTGGAGCGTGCTCGAGCCCAAGTTCGTGCAGGCCGACAGCGTGCGCCAGGTGCTCGACTACGTCGCCCGCGGCGAGGTCGAGGCCGGTTTCGTCTACCGCACCGATGCGGCCGTGATGGGCGACAAGGTCCGGGTCGCCTTCGCAACCGCCATGCCGGTGAGCTACCCGGTCGCGGTGGTGGCCGACAGCCGGCAGAAGGCGCTGGCCGGTGATTTCGTTGCCTTTCTTTCGAGCGACTCGGCACGCGAAGTCCTCGCGCGCTATGGCTTCGGCACGCCATGATCGACGTCGACCTGAAGCTCACGGTCACCGACGGCACCCGCCGCTTCGACCTGGCGGCGCGCTTCGCGACCGACGTGCCGTTCGCGGCGCTTTATGGACCTTCGGGCGCGGGCAAGACGCTCACGCTGCAAGCCATTGCCGGGTTGCTGCGGCCGTCCGAAGGCCATGTGCGTCTGGATGGCCGCACGCTCTACGACTCCGCGAGCGGCATCGACGTGCCCGCGCCTGCGCGGCGCATCGGCTACCTGTTCCAGAACTACGCCTTGTTTCCGCACCTCTCGGTGCGCGAGAACGTCGCCTTCGGCCTGACCGCATGGCACCGGCGCAAGCTGCCGCCGCGCGAGGCCGAGATGGTGCAGTCGCTGCTCGAAGGTTTCGGCCTGGCCGCGTTGGCCGACAGCCGGCCGCAGAAGCTCTCGGGCGGCCAGCAGCAGCGCGTGGCACTCGCTCGCGCGCTGGCCTGCCAGCCGCAGGTGCTGCTGCTCGACGAGCCCTTTGCCGCGCTCAACCCGATGCTGCGCAGTGAACTGCGCAGCGAGCTCGCGCAGGTCCGCCGCCAGTGGGGCATTCCGGTGCTGATGATCACGCACGACATCGACGACGTGCTGGCGTTGGCCGACGTGGCCTTCGTCTACGACAACGGCCAAGTGGTGCGCGAGATCGACCTGCACAACGGCGAGAGCCGCAACCTTGCGCTGCGCGAGGCGGGCGGCGTGCCGCCTGCCGAGGCGACGCCGCTGCACCGCAGGCTGCGCGGCCTGCTGCTGCAGGACGCCCCCGGCGCCTGAGTCTTTGGCGCGTATGACCCTCGGCGCAAAAGCGGCTTGCGGCCGCGCTACGATCGCCGCATGAATCCTTCCATCGATGTTGCCGTCGTGATGCGCCGCGAGCGCGTCGAAAGCCGTTGGCAATCGTGGCGCTGGATTCTCGAAAGCGTCGGCCCCGACCAGCCCGGCTTCGGCACCGAGCCGCGTCTGCTCGAAGCAAGCGATCGCGTGCAGCGCTGGCTGCATCCGGGCTTCAAGACCGAGCTGTTCCGTGACGACGTCGAGGGTTATCACTTGAACGCCACCACGCCCGCTCCCTGCTGGTTCGTGCTGTGGCGCATGGAGGAAAACCCCAGCATCGCCGACGAGCCGCTGGCGCGGCCAGTGGTGGTGAGCCTCAGCTACAACGAAGCCGGCCGCTGGCTCGACGCGCAGGAAACGGTGGAGCAGGTCCCCGCGCCCGAAGAGGTGATCGAGTGGATGCGCGGCTTCGTGCAGGAGCATTACGTGATCGAGCCCAAGCGCCGCAAGCGGCCCGAGAGTTTCCGCCCGCTGGTCGACCGTTTCGGCAACGCAGCCAGTGTGTCGACCGAGAAGAAGCGCGGGCATGGAGCGGGCGATGCCTGAGAACTTTTTCGATCGCTGGTCGAGGCGCAAGAACGAAGCGCGCGAAGAACTCGCACCGCCTCCTGTCGTACCGGAGACGCAGCTTCCTGCAGAGCCGGTACCCGTTGCCGAGGGCCTTGCCGCTGAAGCAGAAGCGCCTCCGCCTACGCGCGCCGATGCCGAGGCGCTCACGCCCGAGTCCGACTTCCGGCCATTCATGGCCAGGAACGTCGCGCCCGAGGTCAAGAACACCGCGTTCCGCAAGCTATTTGCCGACCCGCAGTTCAATGTGATGGATGGCTTGGACACCTACGTCGACGACTATTCCAAGTCGACGCCCATCCCCGACAGCGTGCTGCGCCAGATGGCCAGTGCCAAGTTCCTCAAGCTGTTCGAGCACGAGGAAGAAACCGAGGGAACAGAACCCCCCGGACCACCCCCGGAAACCCCCCACGCCGACGCGCTGCCGGACGTGGCACAGTCCGAGCTTCCGGGGGATCTCCCCAGCCAGCAGGTTGCCGAGGCGCAGCCCGCAAGCCAGAAGAACGATGACCACAACGCTGATCTGCGACTGCAACCAGACGATGCCGCTCGAGCCGAAGACGCTCGGCGCCGCGCTGGCTGAGCCGCTGCCCCTTCATTCCACCTTGTGCCGCCGAGAGGCGCCGGCTTTCCAGCGCGCCATCCGCTCGGGGGACGAGGTGGTGGTGGCTTGCACGCAGGAGCGCAAGCTGTTCACCGAGCTGGCCGGGCAGACCGAAGGCGCAACCTCGCCAATCCGCTTCGTCAACATCCGCGAAACCGGCGGCTGGAGCCGCGACGCGAAGAACGCCAGCCCCAAGATCGCTGCCTTGCTTGCGGTGGCGCACTTGCCGGAGCCCGATCCAGTCTCGACGGTGAGCTACGCGAGCCAGGGCCGGCTCCTGATCGTCGGCCCGCTCGACCAGGCCGAGAAGGCCGCCGCGCTGGTGGCCGACACGCTGCAGGTCTCGATCTTTGCCACCGGCCCGGGCGCCACCGGCGGCGGGCAGGAACGCCGCTGGCCCGTGATGGCGGGGCGCATCGCATTGCTCGAAGGCTGGCTCGGCGCCTTCTCGCTCAAGTGGATGCGGGACAACCCTATCGACCTCGACCTGTGCACGCGCTGCAATGCCTGCGTGAGCGCCTGCCCCGAGCAGGCGATCGGGCTCGACTACCAGATCGACATGGCGAAGTGCACCTCGCACCGCGACTGCGAAAAAGCCTGCAGCGTGGCTGGCGCCATCAACTTCAGCCGGGCACCCGAAGCGCTCGATGCCCAGTTCGACCTGGTGCTCGATCTGGGCGCCACCGCGCTGATCGACTGGCATGCGCCGCCGCAAGGTTACTTTCACCTGGCGGGCGGACTCGCGCAGGCCGAAGGTCTGTCGACCCTACTGCGCCTGCGCGAGCTGGTTGGTGAGTTCGAGAAGCCGAAGTTCTTCGACTACAAGCAGAAGCTCTGCGCCCACAGCCGCAATGAAGTGGTGGGCTGCAACGCCTGCGTCGAGGTGTGCTCGGCGCACGCCATCTCCAGCGAAAAGGAGCGCCAGCGCATCGTCGTGAATCCGCAGCTGTGCGTTGGCTGCGGCGCCTGCACCACCGTGTGCCCGACCGGCGCGCTGGGCTATACCTATCCGCGCACGCCCGACCAGGGCCGCAAGCTGCGCACGCTGCTGGCCACCTACCTGGGCGCTGGCGGCCGCGATGCCACGGTGCTGCTGCACAACGAGGAGGGCGGGCAGGCGCTCATCGACCAGCTCGGCCGCGCAGCGCAGCTGGGCCGCGGCAAGCGCGACGGCTTGGGCGGCGTGCCCGCGCATGTGCTGCCCGTGGCACTGATGCATGTCGCCAGCACCGGCATCGATCTCTGGCTCAGCGCCATTGCGTTCGGCGCTTCGCAGGTGGCGGTCCTGTCGACCGGCGAAGAGGCACCCCAGTACCTTGATGCACTCAAGAAGCAGATGGCCGTTGCGCAGGCGCTGCTCACCGGACTGGGCTACACCGGCACGCATTTCCACCTGATCGAGGCCGCCACGCCGGCCACGCTGGATGCAGCGTTGGCCGGCCTGCGCGCCACGCGGCAGCGCGTGCCCGCCACTGCGGCGCGATTTGCCGTGGGTGCCGAGAAGCGTGGCACGCTTGAGATGACGCTGGACCACCTGATGGCCCAGGCGCCCGCGCTTTCGGCGACGGCAAACGAAGCCGCCGCGCCGTTGTCGATTTCCCTGCCTGAGGGTTCTCCCTTGGGCTCGGTCACCGTCAACAAGGACAGCTGCACGCTGTGCCTGGCGTGTGTGAGCGCCTGCCCCGCCAGCGCGCTGCAGGACAACCAGAATGCGCCGCAGTTGCGCTTCATCGAGAAGAACTGCGTGCAGTGCGGGCTGTGTGAAACGACCTGTCCCGAGAACGCGATTGCGCTCGTGCCGCGCCTCCTGGCCGCCCCGGAGCGCAAGCAGCCGGTGGTGCTCAACGAGGCCAAGCCGTGGGCCTGCATCCGCTGCAGCAAACCCTTCGGAACGCAAAAGGCCATCGAGGCGATGCTCGGCAAGCTTGCGGGCCACGCCATGTTCCAGGGCGAGGCGCTCGAGCGGCTCAAGATGTGCAGCGACTGCCGGGTGATCGACCTGTATAGCGCACAGAACGAAATGAAGATCACGCAGCTATGAGCCAGTTTCCTCCTATGACCTCCGCGCTCGACGAGGAGATTGCGCGAGCCGAGGTCTACGGCCTGCTCGCGCGCCTCTGGTATGCCGCCCCCGATGCCGAACTGCTCGGCGCCTTCAGCGTGGCGCCGACAGAGGCGCCCGCGGCCGGCGCATTTCTCGAGGAGCCCTGGCGGCAGCTGGTTGGCGCGGCGCGCGGCACCGACGCGGCCGCGGTGCATGCCGAGTACGACGCGCTCTTCGGCGGCATGGGAAAACCCGAGATCTATTTGTTCGGTTCGCACTACCTGAGTGGCTTTCTCAACGACAAGCCGCTAGCCCAACTGCGCACCGACCTTGCCCGGCTCGGGCTCGCGCGTGGCGAGGCCGTGTCCGAAAGCGAAGACCATGTTGCCTGCCTGTTCGAGGTAATGCGCTACCTTATTGCCGGTGACGACGCAGCGGTAGCCAACCTTGCGCAGCAACAGGCTTTTTTCGCCACCCACCTGCAGTCGTGGCTGCCGACGCTCTGCGACGCAGTGGCGCAACATCCGAAGTCGCATTTCTATGCCTCTCTGGCCGCCTTCACCCGCGCCTTTGCCGAGGTCGAAGTGCAGGGCTTCGACATGCTCGGTTGATCGCATCAATGGAAGAGCTTGATTGTCGGGAATAAGGGTCTCGACTAGTATCCAGATGTATGCAAATCAGTTCATATCTGATTTGCCCCCAGCCACTCCTGGAGATCACATGCAGGACAGCCAAGCGGCCGGCACCAAGCCGGCCTCGCGTCGAGGTTTTTTTCTAGGTGCCGCCGGTGCCGGAGCCGCGGTTGCCGCGGTGTCGGTGCTCCCCAAGGTCGTCGAGACCCCCGCGGCGGTCGAAGCCGCCGCGCCCGAAGCGAAGCCCACGCCTGAAAAGGGCGGTGGCTATTCGCTCAGCGAACACGTCAAGCACTATTACAAGACCGCTTCGGCCTGAGGCGGAACCCACGATGTTGTTGACCAAGAAAACAGCCCCCGCGAACGGTGCTTCGCGGCAAGGGGAACGCGAGTCGTCTTCTGCGTTCATTCACAGCCTGCGGCGCGGCCTTTCGGGCGCGCTGCCCACCATGGACCGGCGCGCCTTCCTCCGGCGCTCGGGGCTCGGCGTGGGCGTTGGCCTTGCCGCGGGCCAGCTCACGCTGATGCGCAAGGCGGAGGCGGCCGGCGATGCACGGCCCGCCGCCATCGGTGCCGGCAAGGTCGAGGTCAAGCGCACCGTGTGCTCGCACTGCTCGGTCGGCTGCGCCTCCGATGCAGTGGTCGAGAACGGCGTCTGGGTGCGCCAGGAGCCGGTGTTCGATTCGCCGATCAACCTCGGCGCGCATTGCGCCAAGGGCGCGGCGCTGCGCGAGCACGGCCATGGCGAATATCGGCTGCGCTACCCGATGAAGCTGGTCAACGGCAAGTACGAGCGTATCAGCTGGGACACCGCGCTCGACGAGATCACCGCCAGGCTGAAGGAACTGCGGCAGGCGAGCGGGCCCGATTCGGTCTACTGGATCGGCTCGTCCAAGCACAGCAATGAGCAGTCGTACCTGATGCGCAAGTTCGTGAGCTTCTGGGGCAGCAACAACTGCGACCACCAGGCGCGCATCTGCCACTCGACCACCGTTGCCGGCGTCGCGAACACATGGGGCTACGGCGCCATGACCAATTCGTACAACGACATGCGCAACGCCAAGGTGGCGATGTACATCGGCTCCAACGCGGCCGAGGCGCACCCGGTCAGCATGCTGCACATGCTCCATGCCAAGGAGCATGGCTGCAAGATGATCGTGGTCGACCCGCGCTTCACGCGAACCGCTGCCAAGGCCGACGAGTACGTGCGCATCCGCTCGGGCTCCGACATCGCCTTTCTCTTCGGCATCCTGCACCACATCTTCAAGAACGGCTGGGAAGACAAGGCCTACATCAATGACCGCGTCTTCGGCATGGAAAAGGTGCGCGAAGAAGTCCTGGCCAAGTGGACGCCAGACAAGGTCGAGGAGGCCTGCGGCGTGAAAGAGGCGCAGGTGCTCAAGGTGGCCACCTGGCTCAACGAGAACCGCCCCGGCACCGTGGTGTGGTGCATGGGCCAGACCCAGCACACCATCGGCAACGCGATCGTGCGCGCCTCCTGCATTCTGCAGCTCGCGCTCGGCAACGTAGGCAAGTCGGGCGGCGGCACCAACATCTTCCGTGGCCACGACAACGTGCAGGGCGCGACCGACGTGGGCCCCAACCCCGACTCGCTGCCCGGCTACTACGGCATCGTCGAAGGTTCGTGGCGGCACTTTGCGGCCACCTGGGGCGTCGACTACGAATGGATCAAGGGTCGCTTCGCCTCGCCCGCGATGATGACAAAGCCGGGCATCACAGTGTCGCGGTGGATCGACGGCGTGCTCGAGAAGAACGAGCTGATCGACCAGGACTCCAACCTTCGCGGCGTGTTCTATTGGGGCCATGCGCCCAACTCGCAGACGCGCGGCCTCGAGATGAAGCGCGCGATGGACAAGCTCGACCTGCTGGTGGTGGTCGACCCGTATCCGTCGGCCACGGCCGCCATGGCCGCGATGCCCGGCAACCCGGACGACCTCAACAAGAACCGCGCCGTCTACCTGCTGCCCGCCTGCACGCAGTTCGAGACCAGCGGCTCCGTGACGGCGTCGAACCGGTCGATCCAGTGGCGCGAGAAGGTGATCGACCCGCTGTGGGAAAGCCGCAGCGACCACATGATCATGCAGCAGTTCGCCGATCGCCTGGGCTTCGGCAAGGAGCTCAGCAAGAACTTCAAGATGCAGAAGGTCAAGGGCATGGACGAGCCCCTGCCCGACGACATCCTGCGCGAGATCAACAAGACCTGCTGGGCGGTGGGCTACACCGGCCAGAGCCCCGAGCGGCTGCAGGCGCACATGCGCAACATGGGCGCCTTCGACGTGCGCACGCTCAAGGTGAAGGCCGGCGTGAAGGACAAGGTCAACGGCTACGACATGACGGGCGACTACTTCGGACTGCCGTGGCCCTGCTACGGCACGCCCGAACTCAAGCACCCCGGTTCGCCAAACCTCTACGACACGTCCAAGCACGTGATGGAAGGCGGCGGCAACTTCCGCGCGAACTTTGGTGTGGAGCGCGACGGCAAGAACCTGCTGGCCGAGGACGGCTCGCATTCGGCCGGCGCCGACATCACCACGGGCTACCCTGAGCTCGACCACGTGCTGCTCAAGAAGCTGGGCTGGTGGGACGAGCTCACCGAGGCGGAGAAGCCGAAAGCCGAAGGCAAGAACTGGAAGACCGACAGCTCGGGCGGCATGATCCGCGTGTTCATGAAGAACCACGGCTGCCATCCCTTCGGCAATGCCAAGGCGCGCGCGCTGGTCTGGAATTTCCCGGACGCGATTCCGCAGCACCGCGAGCCGCTGTACGGCAACCGGCCCGACCTGATGGCCAAGTACCCGACGCACGACGACAAGATGGCGTTCTGGCGCCTGCCCACGCTCTACAAGAGCGTGCAGCAGAAGAACATCGCCGACAAGGTGCACGAGAAATTCCCGTACATCATGACCTCCGGCCGCCTGGTCGAGTACGAGGGCGGCGGCGAGGAAACCCGCTCGAACCCCTGGCTCGCTGAATTGCAGCAGGAGATGTTCATCGAGATCAACCCCAAGGTCGCGGCCGAGAAGGGCATCCGCAACGGCGAGCGCGCCTGGGTGCACACGCCCACCGGCGCCAAGCTCAACGTGCAGGCCCTGGTCACCGAGCGCGTGGGGCCCGATACCGTGTTCATGCCGTTCCACTTCTCGGGCCACTGGCAGGGTGTGGACATGCTCGGCTATTACCCGGCGGGCGCGGCGCCCGTGGTGCGCGGCGAGGCCATCAACACCGGCACGACCTATGGTTACGACAGCGTGACCATGATGCAAGAGACCAAGACCACGGTCTGCAATGTGGAAAAGGCATAAGGAAGCGCCATGGCACGAATGAAATTTGTCTGTGACGCCGAGCGTTGCATCGAGTGCAACAGCTGCGTCACGGCTTGCAAGAACGAGAACGAGGTGCCCTGGGGCGTGAACCGCCGCCGCGTGGTCACGCTGAACGACGGGGTGCCGGGCGAGAAGTCGATCTCGGTGGCCTGCATGCATTGCTCCGACGCGCCCTGCATGGCCGTGTGCCCGGTGCAGTGCTTCTACCGCACTGAAGAGGGCGTGGTGCTGCACGACAAGGACGTATGCATCGGCTGCGGCTACTGCTCGTATGCCTGCCCATTCGGCGCGCCGCAGTTCCCCGCGCAAGGCACCTTCGGCGTGCGCGGCAAGATGGACAAGTGCACCTTCTGCGCTGGTGGCCCCGAGACCAACGGCTCCGAAGCCGAGTTCGAGAAGTACGGACGCAACCGCCTGGCGGAAGGCAAGCTGCCGGCCTGCGCCGAAATGTGCTCGACCAAGGCGCTCCTGGCCGGCGACGGCGACGTGGTGGCCGACATCTTCCGCACCCGCGTGGTCCAGCGCGGCAAGGGCGCCGAAGTCTGGGGCTGGGGCACCGCCTACGGCTCCCAGCAGGCGGGCAAGCCGCCCGCGAATGGAGTGCAGAAATGAAGCGGCCGGGCCTTGTCGCCCTGGGCGTTGCGCTGGTCGCCACCTGCCTCGTGGCCTGCGGCGAAAAGCCGCAGACCAACGCGCAGGGCGTGAAGCGTGATGCCGTGCCCTGGAGCGGAACGAGCAGCCAGCAGAACGCCGGTACGGTGTTCACCGCGCCGGGCTGGAAGGTCGGCGACAAGACGGCCTGGCAGCAGCAGCTCAAGACCCGCACGCAGAACGGGCAGAACGAATACAACAAAGAGAATTGAACGGAGAGCTCATGAAGCAAGCGCTGACCGCTCTGGTTCTTTGTTGTGCCGCGCTGGGTTCGGCCTTCGGGCAGGCGCAGCCGCCGGCCGCACCCGGAACCACGTCCGCTCCCTCTGCGCCCGGTGTGAGCGCCACGCCCGCGCAGCCCACGGGTGGCATCCGCGGCCAGAACATCTTCGAGGTCAAGCCCGAAGCCAGCGAAGACCCCAACTACCCCAACCAGACCAACGGCGAGCGCATGAAGGTGCAGCCCGGCAACAACGCGCCCATGTGGCGCCAGGTGGGGCAGGGCGTGACCGGCTACAGCAGCCTGCCCAAGAGCGAAGCGCCCGAAGCCGGCAACCTGATCCAGCCTTCGGTGAAGTACCCGGGGTCGCGCTACACCACGGCCGGCGAAGCCTGGCGCCAGGTGCGCAACGACTGGATCATTCCCTACGGGGCCGCACTGCTGTTCGTCACGCTTATGGCGCTGGCCATCTTCTATTTCACGCGCGGCACCATCGGGCTGCATGGCCCCGAAACCGGCCGCAAGATCGAACGCTTCACGCCCTTCGAGCGCGCTACGCACTGGTCGAACGCGATCGCGTTCGTCACGCTCGCCATCTCCGGCCTGGTGATGGCTTTCGGCAAGTCCTTCCTCTTGCCATGGATGGGACTGACGCTGTTCGGCTGGATCGCCTATGCGCTGAAGAACGTCCATAACTTCGTCGGTCCGCTCTTCGTGGTGACGACGGTGTTCATGGTGTTCACCTTCATTCGCGACAACATCCCGCGCGCCATCGACCTGAAATGGCTCGCGCGATTCGGCGGTCTCTTCGGCGGCAAGGAAGTGCCGTCTCACCGCTTCAATGCGGGCGAGAAGGTCGTGTTCTGGGGCGGGGTGCTGTTCCTCGGCCTCTTCGTCATCGGCTCGGGCCTCTTCCTGGACAAGCTGCTCCCGGGCTTCGTCTATACGCGCGGCGAGATGCAGGTGGCGCACATGATCCACGGCGTTGCGACGCTGCTGATGATCGCGCTCATCATGGGCCACATCTACATCGGCACGCTCGGCATGACGGGCGCCTACAAGGCCATGCGCACCGGCTACGTCGACGAGACCTGGGCCAGGGAGCATCACGAGCTCTGGTATGACGACATCGCGGCGGGCAAGATCCCGGCACAGCGCTCGGAGCCGGACGGGCGCACTGTGCCGTCCGCCGCGCGGCCCGCGATACCCGCCGAAGGAACGCCCTCATGAAAAAGCTGTCGTTGAATTTCTGCGTGCTGGCAATCGCGCTGGCGGCGCCCGCCGCGTGGGCCAAGCTGCCGCCCCCGCCAGCCACGCCCGAGGCAAAAGCCAAGGCCGCCGAAGCCGCCGCCAAGACCGCCTGGAACGCCAAGGTCGATGCCTACAAGCTCTGCCAGGCGCAGGACCGCGTGGTTGCCAAGTACCGCGCGAGCGCGGCGTCGGCCGGCAAGCCGGTGCCGACGGCGGTTGTTGCCACGCCACCGTGCACCGACCCCGGTCCCTTCGTCTTTGCGCCGCCGGCGGACGCCAAGCCCATCGAGGCCTCAGGCGCGCATTCGCCAGCCACCACGGCCGCATCGCCGCCCAGCACCACGCAGCCCGACGCCGCCGTCAATCCTGGGCCGAAGAAGGCGCAGTGACGACGCCGTTGCCGCTTCCACGCCTTACCCAGGCGCGCGCCGCACTGACGCGTGAGGTCGAGGTCGTCGATGAGCACGGCGCGCGCGGCACGGTCTCCATTCCCGCAGAGCGCGATCTCACGGTGTACGTGGACCGGCGCGAACTCGTGACGCTGATGACCCTGGGCGCCGAGCCCGAGCTGCTGGTGCTGGGCTACCTGCTCAACCAGCGCCTCATCGAATCGGCCAGCGACGTGGAGTCGGTCACGGTCGACTGGGAAGTGGGCGCCGCGGCGGTCAGGACGCACGCCGGCATCGACCGCATCGAGGAGCGCACCGCCAAGAAGGTGGTGACCACCGGCTGCGGACAGGGCAGCGTCTTCGGCGACCTGATGGCCGATATAGACAAGCTCGAACTGCCGCCCACGCGCATGACACAGGCGCAGCTCTATGCGCTGGTCAACGCCATCCGGCTCCAGGAGAGCACCTACAAGTCGGCCGGCTCGGTGCACGGCTGCGCGCTGTTCACGCTCGAGCCCGGCGGCGCCGAGGCCACGATGCACTGCTTCGTCGAGGACGTGGGCCGCCACAACGCCATCGACACCATCGCGGGCTGGTGCGCCATGCAGCCGCCCGGTGCGCTGGCCGGCGACCGCGTGTTCTACACCACCGGCCGGCTTACGAGCGAAATGGTGATCAAGTCAGCCCAGATGGGCGTGCCCATCGTGGTCTCGCGCAGCGGCATCACGCAGATGGGCCACGAGGTGGCCACGCGCGTGGGCCTGTGCGCCATCGGCCGCGCGACCAACCGGCACTTCGTCTGCTATGCGGGGGTCGATCGGCTGGTGCTGCAGCCGGAACTCGCGCGCCGCAGCGCCGCCTGAGCTGTTCCCGCGCCGCTAAGCCCCTGAAAGGCGCTGGCGACCCGCGCGTCGGCTATCGTCTCGGCCATGAATGCCTCCCTCCGCCTTGGCTGGCGCACGCTCTGGCGCGATCTGCGCGCCGGCGAACTGCGCCTCTTGATCGTTGCCGTGCTGCTGGCCGTGGCCGCGCTCACGGCGGTCGGCTTCTTTGCCGACCGGCTGCAGGGCGGCTTGCAGCGCGATGCGCGGCAACTGCTGGGCGGCGACGCGGTCGTCGTGAGCGACAACCCCACGCCTGAAGCCTTCATCGCGCAGGCCCGTGCTTTCGGCCTGCAAGGAACCGGCACCTACGGCTTCCCGACCATGGCGCGCGCCGACGACGCCCAAGGCGGCGCCAGCAAGCTGGTGGCGCTCAAGGCCGTGAGCGCGGGCTATCCGTTGCGTGGCAGCCTGCAGACCGCCCGCAGCGCCGAGGCACCCGGCACCGTGACGCGCGACATTCCAGCGCCGGGCGAGGTGTGGGTCGATGCATCGCTGCTCGATTCGCTGGGGCTCAAGGTCGGTGACCCGCTTCTCCTGGGAGACACCAGCCTGCGCGTGGGCCGCGTGATCACGCTGGAGCCGGACCGCGGCGCGGGTTTCATGAGCTTTTCGCCGCGCGTGATGCTCAACCAGGCAGACGTGCCGCGCACAGGCCTCGTCCAGCCCGCGAGCCGCGTCGGCTACCGGTATGCGGTGGCAGGCGACGATGCAGCCGTGAAGCGCTTTTCCGAGTGGGCCGAATCCGCAATCAAGAAGGGCGACCTTCGCGGCGTGCGGCTCGACTCCTTTGAGGGCGGACGCCCTGAAATGCGGCAGACGCTCGACCGCGCCGAAAAATTCCTGAGCCTGGTCGCATTGCTCGCGGCGCTGCTCTCGGCCGTGGCCGTGGCGCTGGCCGCGCGCGGCTTCGCCGCCGGGCACCTCGATGACTGTGCGATGCTGCGCGTGCTCGGCCAGAGCCAGCGCACCATCGCCTTGGCCTACTCGTTCGAATTCGCGGTGGTCGGGCTCGTGGCCAGCGGCCTCGGCGTGGCGCTTGGCTTCGGCGTGCACTACGTCTTCGTGGTGCTGCTCGCGGGCCTGGTCGAAACGGCGCTGCCCGCAGCCACGTTGTGGCCCGTGGCATTCGGGCTCGGCATGGGGCTCACGCTGCTGTTCGCCTTCGGCCTGCCGCCGGTGCTGCAACTGGCCCGGGTGCCTCCGCTGCGGGTGATCCGACGTGACGTCGGCGGGCTCAAGCCCGCATCGCTGGCGGTGCTGGGCATCGGCGTGGCTGGTTTCGCGGCCTTGCTGATCGCGGCCAGCAGCGACTTGAAACTGGGCCTGATTGCCGTCGGCGGCTTTGCGGGCGCCGTGGCCGTGTTCGCGCTCTTGAGCTGGCTGGCGGTGAAGGTGCTGCGCCGCAGCGTCAACGAGACCACCGCGCCGCGATGGCTGGTGCTGGCCACGCGCCAGATTTCGGCGCGTCCCGCTTATGCGGTGGTGCAGGTGAGCGCGCTTGCAGTCGGCTTGCTGGCGTTGGTGCTGCTGGTGCTGCTGCGCACCGATCTGGTCGCGAGCTGGCGCAAGGCCACGCCGCCCGACGCGCCGAACCGCTTCGTCATCAACGTCATGCCTGACCAGAGCGCCGCGTTCCAGAAGTCGCTGCGCGATGCCGGCGTGGGCAAGTTCGACTGGTACCCGATGATTCGCGGCCGGCTGGTGGCTGTGAACGGCAAGACGGTTTCGCCCGACGACTACGTGGAAGACCGCGCCAAGCGCCTGGTGGACCGCGAGTTCAACCTAAGCAACAGCGTGCAGGCGCCGCCGCACAACAGCATCGTCGCGGGCACGTGGAAGCCCGACGCACCGGGTGAAGTGAGCGTGGAAGAAGGCCTGGCCGAGACGCTCGGCCTGAAGCTGGGCGACACGCTGCGCTTCGACATCGGCGGCATGCAGAACGACGCGCGCATCACCTCGCTGCGCAAGGTCGACTGGGGTTCGCTGCATGCCAACTTCTTCGTCATGTACACCGTGGCCGCGTTGCCCGACGTGCCCGTGACCTACATGGGCGCGTTCCGCGCGCCCGAGACCCGGGGCTTCGACAACGCGTTGGTGCGCAGCTACCCGAACGTGACCAACGTCGACATGAGCGCCACCATCAACCAGGTGCAGCGCGTGCTCGACCAGGTGATCCGCGCGGTCGAGTTCCTGTTCGGCTTCACGCTGGCCGCGGGGCTGGTGGTGCTGTTTGCCGCGGTCACGGCCACGCGCGAAGAGCGTGCGCGCGAGTTCGCCGTGATGCGTGCGGTGGGCGCGCGGGGCAGCCTGCTGCGGCAGGTGCAGCGCGCCGAACTGGCGGGCGTGGGCTTGCTTGCGGGCTTCCTGGCGAGCATCGTGGCCTCGGCCATCGGCTGGGGCCTGGCGCGCTATGTGTTCGACTTCACGTGGACGGCGTCGCCCATCGTGCCGGTGGCCGGTGCGCTCGCGGGCGCGGTGCTGGCGCTGGCAGCGGGCTGGTGGGGGCTGCGCGACGTGCTGCGCAGGCCGGTGGTCGATACGCTGCGGCGGGCGGCGGAGTAAGGGCGAATCTTCCTATCCAATAGCGGCATGGAATATCCACCGAACGAACTCGCGGAACGGCTGACCGAGCTCGAGATCAAGTCGAGCTACGCCGAAGATCTGCTCGAGCAGCTGAACATGACGATCTACCGTCAACAGCAGCAGATCGACAGCCTCATTCTTCAGGTCACGCAATTGAAACAGCAGAGCCAGAACACGGGGCAGGAGGGGGCGGCGCGTAATCTCCGGGACGAACTGCCGCCTCACTATTGACGAACCTACAAAGAATCACCCCTGCGAGTGCCAGAGCACCGCAAAGAAATGGCACGCACTGCCCGCCAGGACGAACAGGTGCCAGACAAAGTGCGCAAACCGCACCTTGTTGTCGAACAGGAAGACCACGGCGCCCGCGGTGTAGAACAGACCACCGGCCACGAGCCATCCCAGCCCCGCGGGCGACATGCGCTCGTACAGTGGCACCGCTGCCATCAATGCCATCCATCCCATGGCCACATAGAGGCCGGTCGACCACAGCGGATGCCGCAGCCGGTTGAACAGCTTCGCGCCCACGCCCAGCGCTGCCGCGGCGCAGATGGCGCCGAACAAAGTCCAGCCCCACGGCCCTCGCAGCACGCCGAACAGGAAGGGCATGTAGCTGCCCGCAATGAAAAGGTAGATGGCGGCGTGATCGAGCCGGTTGAACCAGGCCTTGGCACGACCCATCGGTAGCGCGTGGTATAGCGTCGAGATCAGGTACAGCACGATGGCCGTACCCGCGAAGAGAGATGCGCCCACGACGCTCGCGGCCTGTCCCTTCTGCGCAGCGCTGTAGACCAGGATGGGCAGCGAGGCAATCGCAAGCAGCAGGCCGAGGCCGTGGCTGAGCGCATTGAAGATTTCTTCCAGCGTGGTCTGGTCGCGGGCCGGGGAAGGCCGCTTGTCCGCGTGGACTGGAATGGCTTGCAGCATCGGTTGTCGATTCGTCATCGGAAACAGAATCTCCTGGATCAAGATTGGTTCCGCGGAATTTCGTGGAGCCGGCAATTCATGTTACTTGACCTGCTGTTTGCCCAATTTACGCGCCAATGTGCGCCGATGCATACCAAGCCGGCGCGCGGTCTCGGAAATGTTGAAGCCGGTTTCGGCCAGCGTCTCGTGAATGCGTTCCCATTCAAGCGTCTTGATCGATGTCGAGCGGTTCGTCAGTTCCACTTCGGTCGTGCCGGTGGCTCGGCCAAAGGCGGCCTCGATGTCGTCGGTATTCGAGGGCTTGGCCAGGTAGTGGCAGGCGCCGAGCTTGATCGCCTCGACGGCCGTGGCGATGCTGGCAAAGCCCGTCAGCACCACGATCAGCATCTTGGGGTTGTGCCGGTGGAGCATCTGCACGCAGGCAAGCCCCGAGGCTTCGCCGTTGAGCTTCAGGTCGACGACCGCGTAGCCATAGCCGGGCGCATGCGTCTGCAGCAGGCGCTCGACTTCCTCGGCATTGCTCGCGTGCATGACCGCATAGCCGCGCCGCTCGAAAGACTTGCCGAGCGTGCGCGCAAAGGCTGCGTCGTCTTCGACGATCAGCAACTGGCGCTCGGTTTCAGCGGTTTCCGTCATGGGCTTTCGTCTCGATGGGGGCGATGGCCGGAGTCTCGCCGCCGGTGCCTTCGTCGTCGTCTTCTTCTTCCAGCACGATGGCGGCAAGCGGCAGCGTGATTGCCACGATGGCCCCGCCCTCGGGCCGGTTGTGCACCGCCACGCGACCGCCAAGGGTGCGCGCCACATTGACCACCAAGAACAGCCCGAGCCCGCCGCCGGGCCGGCCCTTGCTCGACTGGTAGGGCTTGCCGAACTCCTTCAGGATGGACGGGAGGAACCCGGGGCCGGCGTCTGTCACGGTGAGGGTCAGCGCGTCGGCGTCATGGGCCACTTCGAAGCGCAGCCAGTGCGGCGAGGCTTCCAGGGCATTGTCGAGCACGTTACAGATCATCTGCTTCAGAGCCGAATCGGAAACCATGGGCAGGTCTTGGCCAAAGCGGTTCTCGTAGTCGAATTCTTCCACCGGCCGCGTGGCGCGCCATTCCTCGACCAGCTCATCCAGGAAGGTGCTCACCGTAGTTTCTTCCGATGACTCGCCGCGCGCCTCGCCGGCGGACAGCAGGATGCCGCTCACGATGCTCTTGCAGCGCTGGATCTGCAGCTCCATCTCGGCCACTTCGGTCAGCAATTCGGGGTCGGAGCTGAAATGCGGCAGCCGGCGCCAATCGCCGAGGATCACCGCCAGCGTGGCAAGCGGCGTGCCCAGCTCGTGCGCGGCGCCCGAGGCGAGCAGGCCCATGCGCACTATGTGCTCTTCTTCCGACGCGCGCTGGCGCAAGTCGGCCAGCCGCGCATCGCGTGCGCGCAGGTTGCGGCTGATGCGCGTGATGAACACCACCAGCAGCGCCGCGTTGAGCGCAAAGCAGATCAGCATGCCCTGCACATACGGGCTCCAGAGCCCACGGTCGTGGTCGAGCGGCAGCGCAAGCGGACGCGAAAAAAGCGCCAGCCCGGCAAAGCAGAGACTGGTGACGATGACGATGGTCCACGTCGACCAGGCCTTGAGCAGCACAGCGCCCAAAATGACCTGCAGCAGGTACAAAAAGACGAACGGGTTGGTGGCGCCGCCGCTCAGGTAGAGCTGCGCCGTGAGCGTGGCCACGTCGACGAGGAGCGCGAGAAAGAGCTCGCCGTTGGTCACGCGGCGAACGCTGCGCGAGCGCAGCAGGCTCACGCCGTTGAAGAGCGCAAGGCAGGTCAGCACCTGCAGCATGTGATCCAGCGGCAGCCGGATGCCGAAGCCGTAGTGCACCACCAGGATGGTGGCAACCTGCCCGACCACCGCGAACCAGCGCAGCTGGATCAACTGCTGCATGTTCTTGTGGCCGGTGGCGTTGTCCAGGCTCGCGACGCCCGCGCGAGGCGCGTGCAGCTCCCCCGCGACCGCAAGGGGCTCAGTCGCGGCGGGCATCGGGGCGGAAGCGGGCGTGGGCATCGGCGGTATTTTCGCCGGTGCGGCGCTTGCGCCCCTCGCGCCAGGCGTACAAGGCAGCGGCCAGCACCATCAGGGCAAGGCCATACCAGGTGAAGGCGTAGACGAGATGGCTGTTGGAAAAGGCGATGACCGTGAGGCCTCCCGCGGGCCACGTGGGGGCGGCGCCGGACGAGGAGGGCGCGGCATCGGCATCGATGAAGTAGGGCGCTACGTTGCCGAGGCCGCGCGCCGCCGCAATGGCTTGCACGTCGCGCGAAAACCACCGGTCCGCGGCCGGCTCGTTCTTGCGCAGGAAGCCGCCGTTGGGCTCGGTGATGCGCAGCAGGCCGGTCACGGTGGTCTCGCCGAGCGGCTCAGTAAGCGTGCGCGCCAAACGCTCTTTCGCTTCGAACGGCACGAAGCCGCGATTGACCAGCACGATGCTGCCGTCGGCAGCAGCCCGAAGCGGCGTCAACACCCAGAACCCGGCGCCGAGCCGGGTGCTGGCCTGCACCAGCGTTTCCTTGTCGTGGAGAAAGGTGCCGGCGAGGCGCACGCGCCGGTATTCGTCGGCGGCCGCATTCACCTGCGGCCAGCGCTCACGCCCGGGGGCGTCGGCGGCCGGGGCATGCACGCGCTGTTCGACGCGGGCGATGAGATCGAGCTTCCAGATCCTGCGTTCGACCTGCCAGGTACCGAGCGCGAAAAAACCGGCAAAGGCCAGTACCGCGCAGACCGCCAGCGCCACCCGGGCCGCCGCGGAGCGCTGGGCGCTGGGCGGTGTGTCGAGGGTTTGGGTGCTGTGGTCTGGCGGCGGGGGCGTCAAGGCATGTTCTTCATGTCGTGCGCCGACATGGGCATCATGTTGGCGTTCATGTGGTACATGACCCAGAGCGACCCGGCCAGCGTGATCACGACCAGAACGATCGTGAAGATCAGCGCCAGCATGTTCCAGCCGCTCTCGGACTTGGCGTCCATGTGCAGGAAATAGATCATGTGCACCACGATCTGCACCGCGGCAAAGCCGAGGATCACGAGCGAGGTGGTGTGCGTGCTGACGAGCACCTTGCCCATCACCAGCCAGAACGGGATGGCCGTGAGGATCACGGCCAGCACGAAGCCGGTCATGTAGCCCTTGAAGGTGCTGTGGCTCACGGGACCGTCATCGTGGTGGTCGTCGTGGCCGTGGGCCGCGGTTTCGGTGTGGGCGGTGCTCATGCCATCGATCCCATCAGGTAGACAAAGGTGAAGACGCCGATCCAGACCACGTCCAGGAAGTGCCAGAACATCGACAGGCACATCACGCGGCGCCGGTTGGCGGCGGTGAAGCCGTGCTTGGGCAGCTGGATCATCAGCACGATGAGCCAGACGATGCCGAAGGTCACGTGCAGGCCGTGGGTGCCGACCAGCGCGAAGAACGACGACAGGAACGCGCTGCGCTGCGGGCCCGCGCCTTCATGGATGAGGTGCGCGAACTCATACAGCTCCAGGCCGATGAAGCCCGCGCCCAGCAGGGCGGTGACGGCCAGCCACGCCAGCGTGCCGCCCATGCGCTTGCGCTGCATCTCGAGCACCGCAAAGCCGTAGGTGATGGAAGAGAACAGCAGCAGCGAGGTATTGACCGCCACCAGCGGCAGGTCGAACAGGTCGGCCCCGGAGGGACCGGCCGCGTAGCTGCGGCCCAGCACGCCGTACACCGCGAACAGGCAGGCGAAGACCAGGCAGTCGCTCATCAAGTAGAGCCAGAAGCCCAGCAGCGTGCCGTTCTCGGGGTGGTGGTCGTTGCCGACGTGGAACAGCTCGAACACGGGCGGCTTGCCCGTGTGGTCGCTGTGGGCGTGGCCGGCCGCGGGAGAGTGGAGGGCGGTGGTATCAGACATGGGCTGCTGCCAGGAGGCGCGTGCGGGCGTCTTCGGTGCGAACGACATCGTCCGCGGGAATGTAGTAGTCGCGCTTGTAGTTGAAGGTATGGATGATCACGGCCGCCAGCATGGCCAGGAAGCCGGCGCCGGCCACGAGCCACATCTGCCAGATCAGCGCAAAGCCGCAGGTCGCCGCCAGGGCCGCGATGATGAAGCCGGCCGCCGTGTTCTTGGGCATGTGTATGGGCGTGAAGCCTTCGAGCGGGCGGGTGTAGCCGCGGCGCTTCATGTCGGTCCAGGCGTCGTTGTCATGGATGCGCGGCGTGAACGCGAAGTTGTAGGCCGGCGGCGGCGACGAGGTCGACCACTCCAGCGTGCGGCCGTTCCACGGGTCGCCGGTGGTATCGCGCAGCGATTCGCGCCGCACGAAGCTCACCACCAGCTGGATGATGAACGACGCGATGCCCAGCGCGATCAGCACCGCGCCGAAGGCGGCGACCTGGAACCAGATCTGCAGCGACATGTCCTGGAAGTGGTTCATGCGGCGCGTGACGCCCATGAGGCCGAGCACGTACAGCGGCATGAACGCGACCCAGAAGCCGACGATCCAGAACCAGAACGAGCACTTGCCCCAGAACGGATCGAGCTTGTAGCCGAAGGCCTTGGGGAACCAGTAGGTGATTCCGGCCAGCATGCCGAACAGCACGCCGCCGATGATCACGTTGTGGAAGTGCGCGATCAGGAACAGGCTGTTGTGCAGCACGAAGTCAGCCGGAGGCACCGCGAGCAGCACGCCCGTCATGCCGCCGATCACGAAGGTGATCATGAAGCCGATGGTCCACATCATGGGCAGCTCGAAGCGGATGCGGCCGCGGTACATGGTGAAGAGCCAGTTGAAGATCTTCGCGCCCGTCGGGATCGAGATGATCATCGTCGTGATGCCGAAGAACGAGTTCACGCTGGCCCCGGAGCCCATGGTGAAGAAGTGGTGCAGCCACACCAGGTACGACAGGATGGTGATCACTACCGTGGCGTACACCATCGACGCATAGCCGAAGAGGCGCTTGCCCGAGAAGGTGGAGACCACCTCCGAGAAGATGCCGAAGGCCGGCAGGATCAGGATGTAGACCTCGGGGTGGCCCCAGATCCAGATCAGGTTCACGTACATCATGGCGTTGCCGCCGAGGTCGTTCGTGAAGAAGTTGGTACCGGCGTAGCGGTCGAGCGACAGCAGGGCCAGCACGGCCGTGAGCACCGGGAAGGCGGCCACGATCAGCACGTTAGTGCACAGGGCGGTCCACGTGAACACCGGCATCTTCATCATGGTCATGCCGGGCGCGCGCATCTTCACGATGGTCGCCAGCAGGTTGACGCCCGAGAGCAGGGTTCCGACCCCCGCTATCTGCAGCGACCATATGTAGTAGTCGACTCCCACGTCGGGGCTGAAGAGAAGGCCCGACAGCGGCGGATAGGCCAGCCAGCCGGTCTTGGCGAACTCGCCCACGAAGAGCGACGCCATCACCAGGCCCGCGCCGAAGGTGGTCATCCAGAAGCTGAAGTTGTTCAGGAACGGAAAGGCCACGTCGCGCGCGCCGATCTGCAGCGGCACCACGAAGTTCATGAGCCCCGTGACCAGCGGCATGGCCACGAAGAAGATCATGATCACGCCGTGGGCGGTGAAGATCTGGTCGTAGTGGTGCGGCGGCAGGAAGCCGGTGTTGTCGCCGAAGGCCACGGCCTGCTGGGCCCGCATCATCAGCGCGTCGGCAAAGCCGCGCAGCAGCATCACCAGCCCGAGGATGATGTACATGATGCCGATCTTCTTGTGGTCGATGCTGGTGATCCAGTCGTGCCACAAGGTGCCCCAGAGCTTGAAATAGGTGACCGCGCCGAGCACGGCGATACCGCCCAGCACCACGGCCACGAAGGTCGCGAGCAGGATGGGCTCGTGGTAGGGAATCGCCTCCCACGTGAGGCGGCCGAAGACGAGCTTCGTCAGGTCAAGGTTCTCGAACATCGTCATTCTTCGGTGGTGCACATCGCCGTGACGTACTTGCGCGTGGGCGAATTGGTGAGGGTGTCGGCCTGCCAGGCTTTCTTGGTGGCGATGTTGAACGCGCCGGGCTTGCCCAGCCCGCCGTCCGCGTCGATGGCCATCATTTCCTTCATGCACATCTTGTTGCGGTCGACGCAGAGGTTGAGGATGGCGTCGTACAGGTCGGGCGCCACCGCGGCGTAGTGCCGCACCGGCTCGCGCTCGCTCGGTACTTCGAGCTTCTTGTACTGCTCACGCGTGAGTTCGCCGTCCTTGCCGGCCTTGACCTTCTGCACCCATTGGTCGAAGTCGCCGTTGCTCAGGCCGTGGAACTTGAAGCGCATGCCCGAGAAGCCCGCACCGCTGTAGTTGGCCGAGAAGCCCTCGAACTCGCCCGGCTTGTTGATGACCGCGTGCAGCTTGGTTTCCATGCCCGGCATGGCGTAGATCTGGCCGGCCAGCGCTGGAATGAAGAAGGAGTTCATCACCGAGGAGGCCGTGATCTTGAACGTGATCGGCCGGTCGACCGGCGCGGCCATTTCGTTGACCGTGGCAAAACCCTGCTCGGGGTAGATGAAGAGCCATTTCCAGTCGAGCGCCACCACTTCGACCACCAGCGGCTTGGCCTCGGCGGGAACGGGGCGCTCGGCGTCCAGGCGGCTCAGCGGCCGGTAGGGGTCGAGCGTGTGGGTGCTGATCCAGGTGATGGCGCCCAGCGCGATGATGATCAGGAGCGGAGCCGCCCAGATCGCGAGCTCGAGCTGGGTGGAGTGGTCCCAGTCGGGGCTGTAGTCGGCCTCCTTGTTCGACTGGCGGTAGCGCCAGGCAAAGAAGAGGGTCAGCGCGATCACCGGGACGATGATGATCAGCATCAGCACGGTGGAGACGACGATGAGTCGCCCCTGCTGGTTGGCGATGTCGCCGGAAGGGTTCATGAGCACCGTGTTGCAGCCTGCGAGCAAGGCAAGCGGGAGCAACAGGAGCCATCGGCGAAGAGATTTGAGGGTGGGCATGCCGAAAGAAAGAAGTGCGGGGGCTGCGCAAAGACTCCACAATCTACGGCCAAAGGCCTCCGCCGCCTATTGGACGTTTTGTCCTATGGCGGGAAACTCAGTTCGGTGAGACGCTTGGACCCCTGTTCAATGGTCTACCTTTGTCACTGCCGGTGACACCGAATTAAAAAACGCAATGACGACGACGTCCAGCATCAGTCCGCAAGGCGCACAGCCTGTGCCGAACACGTCCGGAAACGACGCCCGGCAGGGCGACGAACACTCGCACATCGCACCTGGCGAGATCGCCGTGGGCGTGATCATCGGCCGCGCGTCGGAATACTTCGATTTCTTCGTCTACGGCATTGCCTCGGTGCTGGTATTCCCGTCCGTATTCTTTCCGTTTGAGGCGCGCCTCGAGGGAACCCTCTTCGCCTTTGTGGTCTTTTCCTTCGCATTCATCGCGCGGCCGTTCGGAACGGTCATCTCGATGGCTATCCAGCGGCGGTTCGGGCGGGAGGCCAAGCTGACTATTGCGCTCTTCGTGCTCGGCACCTCCACTGCGGGCATTGCCTTCCTGCCGGGCTACGCGAGCATCGGGTTCACGTCGATCGTGCTGCTGTCTGTGTTCCGCTTTGCCCAGGGCCTGGCGCTTGGCGGCTCCTGGGACGGCCTGCCTTCGCTGCTGGCGCTCAATGCGCCGGAGAACCGCCGCGGCTGGTACGCCATGCTGGGCCAGCTGGGTGCGCCGCTCGGCTTCTTCGTGGCCAGCGCGCTGTTCGCCTACCTGTATGCCAACCTCCCGCTCAAGGATTTCCTCGACTGGGGCTGGCGCTACACCTTCTACGTCGCCTTTGCAATCAACGTGGTGGCGCTGTTCGCGCGCCTGCGGCTGGTGGCTACTGAAGAGTATTCCCGCTTGCTCGAAGAGCGCGAACTGCAGCCCACCAGTGTGGTCGATCTGGCGCGGTCGCAAGGCGCCAACCTGCTCATCGGTGCGTTCGCGGCGCTGGCCAGCTATGCGCTGTTCCATCTGATCACGGTGTTCCCGCTGTCGTGGATCACGCTGTACTCCGACCAGTCGATCACCGAATTCCTGGTGGTGCAGATGATCGGCGCGGTGTTCTGCGCCGGCGGCATCGTGGCCTCGGGCCTGATCGCCGACCGGGTGGGCCGGCGCTTCACGCTGGGCGGCCTGGCCGCGATGATCGCGGTGTTCAGCGGCTTTGCGCCTACGCTGCTCGACGGCGGCCGCATCGGCCAGGACATTTTCATTTTGCTGGGCTTCGTGCTGCTGGGGCTTTCCTACGGCCAGGCGGCCGGTGCGGTGACCTCGAACTTCGAACCCAAGTACCGCTACACGGGCGCCGCGCTCACGGCCGACCTGGCGTGGCTCATCGGTGCGGCCTTTGCCCCGCTGGTGGCGCTTGGGTTGTCGGCGAATTTCGGGTTGGCCTATGTGAGCGTCTACCTGTTGTCCGGTGCAGTGGGCACGCTCGCGGCATTGGGGCTGAACCGGGCGCTGGTGCGCGACTGATCGGCGGATCCGATCCGATCTTGCAAAAGGGGCCGGTCGGCCCCTTTTCGTTTTCAGGCGCACAGGCTTAGGATCACGCCATGTTCAATGCCGCCATCTTCGACATGGACGGGCTGCTCATCGATTCGGAGCGGCCCATCATGGCCGCCTGGATCGAAGCGGCCCGCACGCTCGACATCGAGCTTTCGCACGCAGAGTACCTGCAGGTGGTGGGCCTTGCTACCGCGGAGTCGGAACTGATCCTGGGCGCGCTGCTCGGCGGCCCCGAGGCTTACAGGCACGCCATCGGACACGTGCGCGAGGCATTGCAGCTGCGGCGTACCGACGGCCTTCCGATGTTTCCCATTAAACCTGGCGCGGCCGAGTTCCTGGGCGCGCTTCGGCAGCGCAGAACGCGATGCGCCGTGGCGTCGTCGTCCACCAGCGGGCAGATCCAGGCCTGCCTTGGCAGCCTCGGCGTGCTCCACCATTTCGAGGCGTTCGCGGGCGGCGACGAGGTGGCGCGCGCCAAGCCGGACCCTGCGCTTTACTTGCTTGCGGCGGAACGCCTGGGCGTGGCTCCGGCGGAATGCGTGGCGTTCGAAGACAGCGAGAACGGCGCCAAGGCGGCGCTTGCGGCGGGCCTCCGCGTGGTGATTGTGCCGGACCTCAAGCATCCGCCCGCATCCATCATCGAACGGGCCTTCCATGTGCTCGAGTCGCTGCACGAAGCCGTCGCCCACGTGCCGCGGTGGTTTCCCGGCCAGGCGATCCGCACATGATCAAGTTCGGCACGCTTTGCCACGTGCTAGACAGCTGCCTTGCGTCGCCGATGACCGAGCGCGCCGTCGGACGCATCGTGGAGGTGGTATCCGCGCCCTACGAGGCACCCAGCGAGCGCTACCTGCCCGGCACCTACTACGATGTGCTGTTCGAAGGTTGGACCTTCTATTGCCGCAGTGACAAGCTCGTGCCCATTTCCGATCCGGATGCGGATCTCGGCAACTGGGAAGACGAGTTCATCGACGCCGCCGACAGCCTTCCGTCGGGAGCAGCTCAGAGCACTTCGTCGCGCAGCTGCGGAAACACCTTCGACACCTTGGCGAGCAGGTAGTCGCCGTAGCGGCCGCTGAAGGCATGCACGTTGGCGCGGTCCCAGCGTTCCGCGCTGTCGTCGCGCGCCTCGGCACCCGCCAAGCCTTCGATGCGCTGCACGCGCGCCTCGAAGTTCGGATCGAAGAACAGCGGGAACGAGAGCCGGTCGCGGCCCGAGGTGTTGCGCTTCACGCGGTGCGGCGTCGACTTGTAGAGCCCGCCTGTCATGCGGTCGAGCATGTCGCCGATGTTGCAGACGAAGGAGCCCGGAACCGGCGGCGCGTCGATCCAGCCGCCGGGCGTGTGTACCGCGAGGCCGCCCACGTCGTCCTGGTGCAGGATGGTGAGCAGGCCGTAGTCGGTGTGCTCGCCCACGCCCCATTGCACGTCCAGTCCTTCGGGCACGGGCTGCGAGGGGTAATTGAACAGGCGAAACAGGATGAGCGGATCGGCCGTGTAGCGATCTGCAAAGTACGAGGCGGGCAGCCCGAGGCTCAGCGCAATGCCTTCCATCAGCCGGTGGCCGAGCTGCCTGACGGCCGCCATGTAATCGAGGATGGTTTCGCGCAAGCCCGGCACGTCGGGGAAAAGGTTGGGCCCATGCACCGGCGTTTTCGCCCGCACCAGCGGATGCGAGGCGGCCAATTCGGTGCCCAGGTAGAGGCCTTCCTTCCAGTCGGGCCGGCCCGAGGTGAGTTCGCCGCCGAGCGGAAAGTAGCCGCGCCAGGCGCGCCCGCCCAAGGCCATGCGCCACTGCATCTTGGTTTCTTCTGGCAGCTCGAAAAAGCGGTGGCTCAGGTTCTCGAGCCGCTGCACCAGCGCCGCATCGACGCCGTGGCCGGTAACGTAGAAGAAGCCGTGCGCGCGGCAGGCCTCGCCGATCTGCGCGGCCACGCGTTCGCGCTCGGGCGTACCCGCAACGAGCGGCGCGACATCGATCACGGGAAGCGTCTGTGTGTCGGTCATGGGCATGGAGAGCATGTCATGCGCCGCGTGCAAACGGCGAGCGGATGTCCGAAAGAAACTGCTGCGCGCGGGGATGCTGCGGCCGGTTGAAGAAATCGTCGGGCGTGGCACGTTCGAGCACCTTGCCTTCGTCCATGAACAGCACGCGGTCGGCCACCTCGCGCGCAAAGCCCATCTCGTGCGTCACGCAGACCATGGTCATGCCGTCGCGTGTGAGGTCGCGCATCACCAGCAGCACCTCGCCCACCATCTCGGGATCGAGTGCGCTGGTGGGTTCATCGAACAGCATCAGCGGCGGCTGCATGGCGAGTGCGCGTGCAATTGCCACGCGCTGCTGCTGGCCGCCCGAGAGCTCGCTGGGCCACGCATTGGCCTTTTGCGCAAGGCCCACGCGCTGCAGCAGCGCCATTGCGCGCTCTTCGGCCTCCTTGCGCGAGAGGCCCCGCAGCTGCATCGGCGCCATCGTGCAGTTCTGCAGCACGGTGAGGTGCGGAAACAGGTTGAACTGCTGGAACACGAAGCCGATGCGCGCCCGGAACGCATTCACGTCCGTGCCCGGCGCGTGGATGTCCTTGCCGTCGATGAGGATGCGGCCCGACTGGATCGGCTCGAGCCGGTTGAAGGTGCGGATCAGCGTCGATTTGCCCGAGCCTGATGGCCCGCACACCACGACCACCTCGCCCTTGTGGATGGTCTCGCCGATGTCGACCAGGGCGTGGTAGCTGCCGTACCACTTGTTGACGTTCTGGAGTTCGATCATGCGGACACCTTGGGGGCCGAAGCGGGGTTGGCCACGGGCATGCCGCGCCGCGCAAGGCGGCGCTCGAGCCAATAGGCGAAGCGCGAGAGCCCGAAGCAGAGAATGAAATAGGTGAGGCCCAGGATCAGGTAGATCTGGGCCGGTTTTGTGAACACCTGCGTGTTGATCTGCGTCGCGATGAACGACACCTCGGCCAGACCGATGATGTAGCCGAGCGAGGTCTCCTTGATGGTCGAGACGAACTGGTTCACCAGCGAAGGAAGCATGCTGCGCAGCGCCTGAGGCAGCACCACGAGGCGCATTGCGCGGCCGTAGCCGAGGCCGAGCGCGCGGGCGGTTTCCATTTGTCCGCGCGGGAGGCCCTGGATGCCGGCGCGCACGATCTCGGCCAGGTAGGCCGCATCGAACACCACCAGCGCGATCAGCATGGTGGTGAACTGGTCTGTCTTCACACCGGTGACGCTGGGAAGAAAGAAGTAGGCCCAGAAAATCACCATCAAGAGCGGCAAGCCGCGTACCACGAAGACGAAGCCCGTCACCGGCCACCGCAGCCAGCGCCATGGGCTCACACGCGCAAGGCCCAGCATAACGCCCAGCGGCAGCGCGAGCACCAGCCCGCAAGAGGCAAGCAGCAGCGTGAGCACCAGCCCGCCGAGCGGTCCGTTCGGGTACTGCCCGATAAGGAAGTACACCCAGTAGTCGTTGATGATCTCGAGCATCTGGTCAGCCGCTCTAGATGGTTCTTACCGGAAAGCGGTGGTGGTACCAGGTGGCCAGCCCCGTGATCGCAAGCGACACCGTCAAATACGCCGCGCTCGCAAACGCAAACGACTCGAAGCTGCGGAAGGTCGCGCTCTCGACTTGGCCGGCCTGGTACATCAGCTCGGCCACGCCGATCACGGTAGCAATCGAGGTGTTCTTCCATAGGCTCAGCGTCTGCGAGATGAGCGGCGGCACCGTCACGCGCAGTGCCTGTGGCAGCACGACACGCCGCATGGTGCCCAGGAAGCTGAAGCCCAGTGCGCGCCCGGCCTCGAACTGCACCGTCGGAATCGCGCGAATGCCGCTGCGGATGTCTTCCGCCATGAATGCAGCCGTGTAGAGCGAAAGCGCGATGACGGCGCTGTAGGCCTCGATGTGCCCGGCGTACAGCCATTGCTTGATGCCCTCCGGCAGCAGTTCGGGCGCGCCGAAATACCAGAACAGCATGTGCGCGAGCAGCGGAACGTTGCGGATGGATTCCACGTAGGCAAAGCCGAGCCAGCGCAGCGGTGTGAGCGGCGAAAGACGCAGCAGCGCGACCAGCAGCGCCATCGGCAAGGCGAGCAGCAGCGAGGCGGCCAGCAGCTGAAGCGAGAGCAGCAGGCCCGCGACCAGCATGTCGTGGTACTTGCCGGTCAGCAGCAGCGAATAGTCGAACAGGGGCATGAGGGGCGACAGTATCACCGTGTCGCAGGGGAGTTGGCTCCCTCCCCCGCTGGGTGAGGGTTGGGGTGAGGGCTCGACGGCAATCGATGCGCTGCGGCTTGCTCAAAGGCCGCTTGCCCCCATCCCGGCCTTCCCGGAAGGGGAAGGAGAAAAACCCGGGTTCAGTCGATCTTGTCGCTCTCGAACTTGAAGTCTCGCGTCTGGAAACCCGATGCCGTGTTCGGTCCATACCACTTGACGAAGATCTTCTGCGCCTCGCCCGACTTCTCGAGTTCGCGCAGCGTCTCGTCCACCACGGCCTTGAGGCCGCTCTCGCCCTTCTTGATGCCGATGGCCAGCGCCTCGGTGCTCAGATTCTGCTTGAGCACGACGTATTGCGCCTTCTGCGGACCCAGCTTCGCATAGCTGCGCAACAAGGCGGCCTCGTCGTCCACATAGCCCACGCCCTTGCCCTGCTGCAGTGCCTGGAAGGCCTGCTGGCTGGTGTCGAAGGTGACGACCTCGGCGGTGGGTACGGCCTTGCGGATGTTCGGCTCCTGCGTGCCGCCGCGGATGGTCAGCACTTTCTTGCCGGCGAGCTGCGGCACCTCGGTGATGCCGCTGTCCTTCTTTACGATGGCTTTCTGGCCGGTGACGAAGGTGGTGAGCGAGAAGTCGATCTGCGCCTCGCGCTCCTTGTTGTGCGTGAGGCCCGCGGCCACCAGGTCGACGTGGCCCTGCTGCAGTTCGGGAATGCGCGCGGCCACGGCAATCTGCTTGAGCACCGGCTTCACGCCGATCTTCTTTGCAATGGCGTTTACCAGGTCGACTTCATAGCCGACGATCTGGCGCGTCTTCGGATCGATGAAGGTCGCGGGCTCGTCGGTGCCGAGCACGCCGACCACGAGTTCGCCCTTCTTCTTGATGTCGGCGAGCTGGTCCGCGTGGGCGGCAATGCCCGTCAGCAGGGCAGTGGCGGCAAGGGCCGCGGCAATCAGGTTCAAGCGCATGTTCTTCTCCTTCCGGGATAGCAGGGGACGGCACCATATCAACAAAACCGTGGATTATTAAATCCTCAATCGACATATACATATGGGCGGACCAATGGTCCTGCTGCAGACCCGGGATTCGCGGGAATTCACGCCGCGTGCAGCCGGGGACGCCCGCTGGAGAGATACTCCCGCCATGCAGATTCACGAAAAGCCACCCGTCGACTCGCCCTTCGAATGGATCGGCGGCGAACCCAAGGTGCAGGCGCTGGTCGACCGCTTCTACGACCTGATGGAGCTCGAGCCTGCCTATGCGCAACTGCGCGCGGTGCACGGCACCAGCCTCGAAAATGCGCGCCAGCGGCTCTTCTGGTTCCTGTGCGGCTGGCTGGGCGGCCCGCAGCACTACACCGACCGCTTCGGCCATCCGATGCTGCGCGCGCGCCATCTGCCGCAAAGCATTGGCGGGCACAGCATCGGCATCAAGGAGCGCGACCAGTGGCTGGCCTGCATGGACCAGGCGATGGGCGAAACCGGCGTGCCCGAGGGATTGCGCGCGCGGCTGCGGGACTCGTTTTTCCAGACCGCCGACTGGATGCGCAACCGTGGCGAGTCATAAAACCCACAACGACTGCGAAAGAGACTCTCTTCAATGAATTCGATCGTCATCATCGGCGGCGGCCATGCCGCGGCCCAGCTTTGCGCGGGCCTGGCTGAAGCCGGGCAGGGCACGCGCGTGCACCTGGTCTGCGAGGAGGCCTGCGAGCCATACCACCGCCCGCCCTTGTCCAAGGCCTTTCTCAAGAGCGCCGAGGAAACCACGCAGCCGCACAAGGCATCCGACTGGTATCGCGAGGCAGGTATCACCCTGCACCTGGGCGATGCCGCGGTGGCCATCGACCGCGAGGCGCACACTGTCACGCTGCGCTCGGGTGCCGTCCTGCCGTGGGAGCGGCTGGTGCTGGCCACCGGCACGCGTGCGCGCCAGATGCCCGACCTGAAGCCTGGGCTCGAAAACGTCGCGACCCTTCGCGCCGCCGATGAAGCGCATCGCCTGCGTTCGCGGCTTGCCGATGCACAGCAGGTCACTGTGCTGGGCGGCGGCTTCATCGGGCTCGAAGTGGCCGCCACGGCCAAGGCGCTCGGCAAGAGCGTGCAGGTGCTAGAAAGTGCGCCGCGCCTCCTGGGCCGTGCCGTGTCGCCGGAGCTTTCGGCTCATGTGCTCGCCACGCACCGGGCGGCGGGTATCGACGTCGTGCTCGGCGCGCGCACCGACGCGTTCGAGGTCGAAGGCGACCGCCTGCTGTCGATCCAGGTCAACGGCGCGAAGCAGCCTGTGGACCTGCTGCTGCTCGGTATCGGCGCGGTGCCCGAAACCGCACTGGCGCAGGCTGCGGGCATCGAATGCGCCGACGGCATCGTGGTCGATGCCCACATGCAGACCAGCGCGGCCGATGTGCTGGCGGTGGGCGACTGCACGCGCTTTCCCGATCGGCGCGCAGGCCGCGCGCTGCGGCTCGAATCGGTGCAGAACGCGAACGACCAAGCGCGCACAGCGGTGGCGACGCTGACCGGTGCCGCGCGGCCGCACGACGTCGTGCCGTGGTTCTGGTCCGACCAGGGCAGCCTGCGCCTGCAGATGGCAGGGCTGATGCCGGCCGAAGGCACGCCGGGCTTGACCAGCGTGCGCCGGCCCGGGCCCAAGCCCGAGGCGTTCTCTCTGTTCCACTATGTCAATGGGCAACTGGTGTGCGTCGAATCGGTCAACGCGCCGGTCGATCACATGATGAGCCGCAAGCTGCTTGAAGCGGGGCGCAGTCCCGATGCGGCGGCGGTGGCGGATGCGGCCGTTCCGCTCAAGAATCACCTGGCATAGCCGTCAGCGCCGGGCCGGTGCCAGCAGCACCACGAGGGCGCCCGCGCCGCCCTCCGCCGGCTTGGCCTGCACGAAGGCCAGCACCTCGTTCTTCTGGATCAGCCAGCGCTGCGCTTTTGTCTTGAGCACCGGCTGCTTGCCCGGTGAACCCAGGCCCTTGCCGTGCACCACGCGCACGCAGCGCAGGCCCTGCTTGTACGCGTTGCGAATGAAGCCGCCGAGCGCCTCGCGCGCCTCGTCGCTGCGCAGGCCGTGCAGGTCGACCTGCGCCTGGATGCTCCAGTCGCCCTTGCGCAGCCGCGCGGTCACGTCGGTGCCGATGCCCGGCCGGCGGAAGCTCATCGCGTCATCGACGTCGAGCAGCGTGGTCACGTCGAACTCGTCGGACAGCGATTCGCGCAGCACGCGCTGCTCGTCGAGCTGGTGCTGCACGGGGATGGGAGCGGGAGGCTCGGGCGCGAGCGGCACCGCGGCCTTGCGGCGAAGCGGCTCGGTGGCGCCGATGGCGCGCGTGAACAGGTCTTTCTCGGCGGCGCGCTTGCGTTCCGCCGCGGCCTTGGCGGCGGCTGCGGCGGCCTCGCGCTCACGGGTTTCGGCCAGCGCGCGCTGCACCTGCTTCAGGTCCGCCAGGTTCTTGAGGGGTGGGGCTCGGGAAGCCATCAGAGCAGGCCTTTCTCGGCCATTGAAAAGCTCTGGCCGGCGCTGACGATCACGTGGTCGAGCACGCGCACGTCGATCAATGAAAGCGCGGCGCTGAGCGTCTGCGTCAGGGATTCGTCGGCGCGCGAAGGTTCGATGCTGCCGCTGGGGTGGTTGTGCGAGAGCACCACGGCCGCGGCGTGGTGGTGCAGCGCGCGCGTGACCACCTCGCGCGGATAGACGCTGGTCTGGGTGAGCGTTCCGCGAAACAGCTCTTCCAGGACGATGAGCCGATGCTGGGCATCGAGGAACAGCACCGCGAACACCTCGTAGGAGCGCGAGCCGATGTGCATCTGAAGGTACTCCTTGACAGCACCGGGCGAGTCAAACACCGCTCGCTCCTTGAGGCGTTCCGCCATGGCGCGGCGTGCCAGCTCGAGTACCGCGATGAGTTCGGCGCGCTTGGCGTCGCCGCCCATGCCCTTGATCACCTTGAGGTCCTCGGCGCCGGTCTGCAGCAGGCCCGACAGGCCTCCGAAGTGCTCGAGCAGTTCCTGGGCGAGCTGCAGCACGTTTTTTCCGGCCACCCCCGTGCGCAGCAGCAACGCCAGCAGTTCGGCGTCGGCCAGGGCGCCCGCGCCTCGCGCGATGAGCTTTTCGCGCGGGCGGGCGTGGGCGGGGAGATCCTTGAATGCCATTGAAAACCTGGGTGAAACCTTGAAAGAGCGGGCGGAAGCCCCGGCTCCTTAAAATGCAGTCCAGTTTATCGGGACACCCACCTTGTCTTTGCCTACCTCCGCTGCACCCATGTCCCACGTCGTGACTTCCGGCTCGTTCCTCACCCTGCATTACCGGCTGGCCGGTCCGGCGGGCGACATCATCAATACTTTCGCCGACAAGCCCGCGACCCTGTCGCTGGGCACCGGCGAGCTTTCGCCTGCCATGGAACAGCGGCTCATGGGCCTGGAAGAGGGCACGCACGCCACCTTCGAGCTTCCCGCCGGCGAGGCCTTCGGCGAGCGCAACCCCGACATGCAGCAGTGGGTGGCCAGGAAGCTGCTCGCACAGATGGGCGACCCCGACGAGCAATATGCGGTGGGCGACGTGGTGCAGTTCCCCACGCCCGACGGCTCGGGCAGCTATGCGGGCGCGGTGGTCGAATCGAACGAGACCGCGGTGCGCTTCGACTTCAACCATCCGCTGGCCGGTCAACCCGTGACCTTCGAGGTCCGCCTCATAGGCGTGCTATGACTCGAAGCCTCGAAGAAGTCATCCTCGCCGAGCCGCGCGGCTTCTGCGCCGGCGTGGACCGCGCCATCGAGATCGTCGAGCGCGCCATTGCCAAGTTCGGTGCACCGATCTACGTGCGCCACGAAATCGTGCACAACACCTACGTGGTGAACGAGCTCAAGGCCAAGGGCGCGATCTTCATCGAGGACCTGGCCGACGTGCCGCCCGGCGCCACGCTGGTGTTCAGCGCGCACGGCGTGAGCAAGGCGGTGCAGCAGGAGGCGCGCGACCGCGGCTTCGAGATATTTGACGCCACCTGTCCGCTGGTGACCAAGGTGCACGTCGAGGTCGCCAAGCTCGCGAAAGAAGGCTACGAGTTCATCATGATCGGCCACAAGGGGCACCCCGAGGTCGAGGGCACCATGGGGCAGCTTTCGAGCGGCATCCACCTGGTAGAGGACGTGGAAGACGTGGCCAAGGTGGCGCCTGCGCAGACCGACAAGCTCGCGGTCGTCACGCAGACGACGCTCAGCGTGGACGATGCGGCCGAGATCGCGGCTGCCGTGCGCACGCGCTTTCCGAAGGTGCGCGAGCCCAAGCAGCAGGACATCTGCTACGCCACGCAGAACCGCCAGGACGCGGTGAAGATCCTGAGCCCGCAGGTCGACTTGGTGATTGTGGTGGGCAGCCCCACCAGCTCCAACAGCAACCGGCTGCGCGAACTGGCCGAGCGCCTCGGCACCGAAAGCTACATGGTCGATTCGGCCGACGAACTCAAGCCCGAATGGTTCGAAGGCAAGGGCCGCATCGGGCTCACGGCCGGAGCCTCGGCGCCGGAAGTGCTGGTGCGCGAGGTGATCGAGCGGGTGAGGGCGCTCGGCGCGGTCTCGGTTCGCAAGATGGAAGGCATCGAGGAAACCATCAAGTTTCCGCTCCCCAAGGGCCTCAAGCTCGACGACATTCCTCCCCCGGGGCATATCTCTTGAACAACCAAAGTACCGGCTGGCGTTCTGAAATAGAAGGCGCATCCCGCAGGCTGCGCGAGCGCGCCGGCGGCTTCCTGCGCCAGACGCCGCTCTGGAAATTGCCGGCTTCCGCTTTCGGCATCAAGGTGCCCGGCGTGGAGTTGTGGCTCAAGCTCGAGCACATGCAGGTCAGCGGCAGCTTCAAGGCGCGCGGCATGATGAACCGCCTGCTGGCCAACGACATTCCCGCGAGCGGCGTGGTTGTGGCCTCGGGCGGCAATGCGGGCATTGCCACCGCGGCTGCGGCCAAGGCGCTGGGCGTGCGCTGCCAGGTGTTCCTGCCCGGCGTCTCGCCCGAGGCCAAGCGTGCCAGGCTGCGGGCGCTGGGCGCCGAGGTGATCGTGGTCGGCGAGCTGTACCCCGACGCGCTAGCTGCCTGCCTCGCGCGCCAGAAGGAAACCGGCGCGTTGCTGACCCATGCCTACGACCAGGCCGAAGTGGTAGCCGGCGCGGGCACGCTCGGCGCCGAGATCGAAGCCGAGGGCGGCCTGCCTGATTCCGTGCTGGTGAGCGTCGGCGGTGGGGGCCTGATCGGCGGCCTTGCCGGGTGGTTCGAGCAACGCGCCCGCGTGGTGGCACTCGAGCCCGAAAAGGCGCCGACGCTTTTCCGCGCCCGTGAGGCCGGCGAGCCGGTCGACGTCGACGTGGGCGGCATCGCGGCCGATTCGCTCGGCGCGCGCCGCATCGGCGCCATCTCCTGGGACATTACCCAGCAATACGTGCAGGACGCGCTGCTGCTGTCCGACGAGTCCATCCGCGCCGCGCAGCAGTGGCTGTGGAAGGAACTCAAGCTTGCCGTAGAGCCCGCCGCCGCGCTGCCGCTGGCGGCGCTGCAGACCGGCGCCTATGTGCCGCGCGAAGGCGAGAAGGTGTGCCTGATCGTGTGCGGCGCGAACGTCGATCCGGGCACGGTGGCCTGAAGTCCTTTTATTTCTCGCAGTTGACCATCCACGGCACGCCGAACTTGTCGGTCAGCATGCCGAAGCCGACGGCCCAGAACTGCGGGCCGTAGGGCATCGTGACCTGGCCGCCCTGGGCCAGCGCGTCGAAGAGCTTTTTCCCTTCCTCCACGCTGTTGGCCTGCACCGACAGAGAGAAGCCCTTGTGGCCCTCGAAAGGCATCCCCGGCGGCATGTCCGAGGCCATGAGCTTGTGGCCCCGGGCTTCCAGCGCGGCGTGCATGATCTTGTTCTTGTGTTCGGCCGGCGTCTCGGCGCCCATCGGGCTTTCGCCGAAGGTCATGCTGAAGATGACCTTTCCGTCCAGCGCCTTGGCGTAGAAGGCCAAGGCCTCGGCCGCATTGCCGTTGAATGTCAGATACGCTTGCATCGCTTTTTCCCTTCGGTGGAAGTGTGGGGAGCAAGATGCTACGCCCACCTAAAATCCCCCCATGCTTGACATCACTCTGCTCCGCAAAGACCTGGCCTCCGCTGTTGCCGGCCTCGAAAAACGCAAGAAGAACCAGCCCTACCTCGACGTGGCGGCGTTCACCGCACTCGAGGCCGAGCGCAAGACGCTGCAAACCCGCACCGAGGAAATCCAGGCCCGCCGCAACACGCTGAACAAGCAGATCGGTCCGCTCAAGGCCAAGGGCGAATCGACCGATGCGCTCATGGCCGAGGTCAATGCGCTCAAGGCCGAGCAGGAATCCCAGTCCAAGCGCCTGGAAGAAATCCAGCCCGAGCTGCAGGCCTTGCTGCTGGCCGTGCCCAACCTGCCGCACGCCAGCGTGCCGGTCGGCGAGGACGAGTCCGGCAACGTCGAAATGCGCCGCTGGAGCCCGCAGGGCGGCGGCGGGGCAGACGCCGCGCCGCTGGGCTTTGCGGCAAAGGACCATGTGGACCTGGGCGCGCCGCTCGGGCTCGACTTCGAGATGGGTGCCAAGCTCTCGGGCTCGCGCTTCTCCGTCATGAAAGGGCCGATCGCCCGGCTGCACCGCGCGCTCGCGCAGTTCATGCTCGACACGCAGACCGAAAAGCACGGCTACACCGAGTGCTACGTGCCCTACATCGTCAATGCCGCGAGCCTGAGCGGCACCGGCCAGCTGCCCAAGTTCGAAGGCGACCTGTTCGCCGCCAAGAAGGGCGGCCAGGACGGCGAGCCCGCGCCCGACCATTCGGCGCTCTACCTCATTCCCACCAGCGAAGTGCCGCTGACCAACTTCGTGCGCGACGAGGTCGTGGCCGAGGCGCAACTGCCGATCAGGCTCACGGCCCACACACCGTGCTTCCGCTCCGAAGCGGGCAGCGCTGGCCGCGACACGCGCGGCATGATCCGCCAGCACCAGTTCGACAAGGTCGAAATGGTCCAGATCGTCCACCCCGAGAAAAGCTACGATGCGCTCGAGCAGATGACCGGCCACGCCGAGGCCGTGCTGCAAGCGCTCGAACTGCCGTACCGCGTGGTGCTGCTGTGCACCGGCGACATGGGCTTTGGCGCTACCAAGACGTACGACCTCGAGGTGTGGCTACCGGCGCAGAACACCTACCGCGAGATCAGCTCGGTGTCCAACTGCGAAGCCTTCCAGGCGCGTCGCCTGCAGGCCCGCTTCAAGAACGCGCAAGGCAAGAACGAACTCGTCCACACGCTCAACGGCTCGGGCCTCGCGGTCGGCCGCACGCTGGTCGCGGTACTCGAAAACCACCAGAACGCTGATGGCTCGATCACTATCCCGGCTGCGCTACGGCCCTACCTTGGCGGGCTGGACCTGTTGCGCGGCTGACCGGGCAAGACCGAGAAGGGCTTCAAAAGGCCCGTTTTTGTCTGCTAGAATCAGAGGCTCGACAGCACCGGAGAGGTGGCAGAGTGGTCGAATGTACCTGACTCGAAATCAGGCGTACTAGCGATAGTACCGAGGGTTCGAATCCCTCCCTCTCCTCCAGGAATGGCCCCGCAAAGGGGCTATTTTTTCGTCTATTCCCCACCGAAACCGCTGCAGAATCAACGCCTTAGCCGTTTCTTTGGCCCTGCGTTCCGGTCCGTTCCCCACCTTCAAAAGCCGTCCCACATCGGCAATCGGTAGGCATCCGTGTAGGCATTGAGCGGCATCGAGATCACGACGCCTACAAACACGCTCACCGACCACTTCTGCAAGACTGCCAAGCCCCACGGCAAGGGCCCGCAAGATTTTCGACGGCCATGGCCTCTACCTGTTCGTCAGCGCCAAAGGCGCCAAGGTCTGACGGATGTCGACGCCTCGCAGCTCGTCACCTGAATGGACGCCGAGACATGGTTCAGCGCGGAGGAGGGTGCATCGCAGCTGTACCTTCGCGCGTGGCGCCCAGGCGCCTACGCCCGCGGCACGCCCGACAAGCGCGCTCAGCTGCGCGCCGAGTGGGAAGACCATCACCGTGAACGAGGCCGACTCGTTGTTGAAAGGCGAGACAACGAGGTGCAGCTTCTGCTTGGCACCGTGAAGAACGATCGGGCGCTACTCTCGCCGCCGTAGTGTGCGCCGCCCGCATTGCCTATATCCCTCCCAGCGTTCGCGCTGGGGTGGTTTTTGTCGTTTGTATCGCTCAGAGCCTAAAGAAAACGATGACTCCGTCCTTGCGGTAGATCGCAGGACCAGCGCCGAGGAGGTGGGTGAATTCGTCGACTACGCCCACTCCATTGTCGGCATACCCGCGGCGGTCGACGTAGATGCCGGCGAAGCCCAGCTTGCGCGCCGTGTCGATCTGCTCCTGCAGCGGCTTCTTGTCCAGCGACTTGTAGAAGTTTGCTGCCTCGCGGCCTTTCATGCCGCCAGAGCTCCAGCGTAGCGTCTTCGAGTGGAAGAAGGCAGTGAGCGGGTCGTATGGGCCAAGCTCCCGCATTGGTTGCGCCTCCGGGAAGTCGATGTACGGCACCTGGTAGATTGCCGAGCCCGGCGGGAGGCTCGCTTCGATCTCTTGCACGAACGGGCGATCCTGGCTGAAGGAATCCCAGTGGGCGAGATGCCGGTAATCGCCGGCGGGCCCGGTCTGCTCCCAAAAAGCGAGGATGGCAAAGACAACTGCCGCCACGGGTAGCCACCTTTTGTGCGGATGTCGATTGAGCAAGCGATCGGCGGCAAGTGCAAGGGCAGCCAGCGCGAAGAAAGCGATGAAGATGGTGAAGCGTTCCCAACCTCGGATCATCGGCGTCACGAGCACGGCGAAGATCACGTTAAGCCCGCCCACCATCGAGAAGAGGATCGTCGTCCCGGTTAGCAGCACCAGTGCATTGGTCTTTGGACATACGTTAGCGCCGGTCGTCGTGCGCATGAAAGCCGCAGCGAGCAGCAGCAGCCCGAGTAGGCCGGCCACGCCGACGGATGCATCGTTGTTGAGCAGCGGATACCACTTGCCGTAGTTGTTGGAGGCCGTGCGTAGGGCTTCGACACGATGCAGGCGATGCGGCATCAGCATGTGCGTGAGCTTCAAGGCATAGGTCTCGGTCTCAATCGGATTGCGTGCTGCGACCTCCGAGTTCTTGCCATGCTTGGCCACGTAGGCGAGGCTCGGCCCCACGTTGCCGGCCACCCCTGTGACGATGGCAATGGTGCACGCTGCAGCCAGCCACAACGGCCTGAGCTTGCCTTGGCTCATGGCGGCCGCGGCCCCACATGTCAGGATCACCAAAACGCCGAAGAACGCGAAGTAGACACCGAAGCAGCTCGCAACAAGCAGCGTGGTCACCGCGCTCAGCGTCACTGCGCCGCGTGGGTCGTCGCCGACGAGCCCCATCACCTTGAAGCCGCAGTACACGTAGATAGGCACCACGAAGTACCAGGTGTAAAAGGTGTGGCCCAGCAGCATCCTGTCGAAGTGGTAGGGCAGAAAAGCAAACAGCGCGGCCGCGATGACGGTTACATCACGCCGAACCTCAAATCGCCGCAGGACCCAATACGTGGCCACGAACGCCGCAGAAAACCCAAGAAGGAAATAGACATTGGCGGTGGCGATATAGCTGCCGAAGATCTTTCCCAGGACTTTCGCAATCAGGAGGTTGCCAGAGTCGGAGCCGGGGTAGTCGAAGGAGGGCGACCCGAAAGGAAAGCCGCTGCGAGGGTTGTTGTAGACCCAGCCCTCCATGGCGCGCTGCGTCATCCAGTACTGAAAGTACGCGTCCCCGCTGTAGGCGTATGGATACGCGAGGTTTGGTGTCAGCCCGCCTGGCCAGCCGGTCATCAGCACACTGGCCACTATGAAGCACAGTGTTGCGCCGACCGCGAGAATAGTTCCGTCTCGACGAGTGAGGCTGTCTGGCTTGTGCCGCATTCCGCCTTCAGAGTAATTAATTGCGGCAATTGTGCCGGCTTATGTGACGTCCCAGATTTCTCCGCAGCGGGTTCGCACCTCGGCGGTGCGTCTCGGGGCGCCGCTTGTTCGAAAGGCCGCATGGATGCTGACCATGTGCCTCCTTTCCTCTCCTCCAGAATGGCCCCGCACAGGGGCCATTTTTTTGCCTGTACGCCTGGTGCCTGCCCCGCGGCGGCCTGCACGCCAAACCGAGGCCTTTCGTATTCATGCCCGCCGCGATTCGCGCGGGCATCGGCTCGCGATGCACCTTCCTGAGCTTAAAGCGGAGTAACTGACCGTTAAGATTGCCGCTCTTCATGCCTGCCTTGCATGCTGAGGATTTCCTTGCAGTTGAATGAACAAGAGGCTCAGCGCCACATGGCCAATGCGTCGATCGCGAGCGTGACACCGGTTCCGGCTTCGGCCGACGAAGCCGAATCGTGGGTACGGGGCGAATTGATCCGCAGCCTGATGCGGTCCGCGCGCGGCTCCTACATCGTGTCGGCGGCGCTCATGCCGCTGATGGTCGGCTTGAACTGGAGCTACATCCCGCATTGGGAACTGCTCACCTGGCTGGCAGCAGGCCTCATCGCCACAGCATGCCGCGCCTGGGGCGCCAGGGTCTATGCGGTGCGCTATGCCGGCAGGAGCGCGGCCGCGCAGCAGCAGTTCACCGAGCGCTACGGTTTCATCTGGAGCACTAGCGCGGTCGTGTGGGGGACGTCGATCCTGCTGTTCTTCGAGCGCACCCCGCAGGTCAACCAGTTCATGAGCTGGCTCATCGTCGCCGGCGTCGGCACGTTTCCGCTCAACGGGCTGGCGCTGCATCCACCGCTGCTCAAGCGCTACGTCAATACGCTGTTCATCACGATGCTGGGGGCGGTCCTGATACGGCTCGTGAGCATCAACATTGCGGAGCCGCACTTCCAGTACGGCTTCCTGATGCCGATCCTGCCGATCCTGCATTGGTTCTTGCTGTTGCGCGCGGGGCGCAACATCCACGAGACGGCGCGCAACAGCCTGGAGCTGCTGTTCCACAACCACATCCTGATCAAGTCGCTCACGCAGCAGCGGCAAGCCGCGGTGGCGGCCGTGGCCATGAAGAACCGCTTTCTCGCCAGCGCCGCGCATGACATGCGCCAGCCGGTGCTGGCCTTGTCGCTGTACGCCGACTGGCTGCGCAACGAGCCCGAGCTGGTGCTGGAACTCGCGCCCAAGATCGTTCGCGCCACGCACGCGGTGAACGCGCTGTTCGACTCGATGTTCGACCTGGCGCGCATCGACTCGGGACAGGTGCGGCTGCACATCGAGCGCGTGGACGTGGCTGAGCTGCTGCATGACCTTGAGCTGCAATACCGCCCCGTGGCAGAGAGCCGCGGCCTGGATTTCCGCGTGCACGTGACCGAGGGCAGCTTCCTGACCGACCCGATCCGCGTGCGCCGCATGATCGGCAATCTGCTGGCCAATGCCATCAAGTACACCACCGACGGCGGGGTGCTGCTGGCCTCCCGGCAAACGCGCGACGGCCTGCGCATCGAGGTGTGGGACACCGGCATCGGCATTGCGCCCGAAAACCTGCGCGACGTGTTCCTGGAGTTCTACAAGGTGGTCGATCACGCCGGCACGTCCGACGGCTTCGGCCTGGGCCTCGCCATCGTCGCCCGCCTCTCGCACGTGCTCGGCCACCCCGTCAGCGTGCGCTCCCGCCTAGGCAGCGGCAGCGTCTTCCGCGTCGCACTGCACGACGCCGACGAAGCCGTAGCCCAAGCCCGCGTCAGCGCCTCCGGCGGCTGAGACCCCTGCCCCAATAAAAAACCGTGCACAAGGCACGGTTTGATTCCTTCCAGAAACACCGCGGAACCGGCTTTGCCGGGCCGCTGGTGTTGCCCCCGGAAGGGGGTTGGCGAAGCGACACGAAGTGCGCGAAGACTGGGGGAGAGCCAAGCTCTACCGCGGAACCGGCTTTGCCGGGCCGCTGGTGTTGCCCCCGGTAGGGGGAGGGAGGAGCGCACGAAGTGCGCGGAGCCTGGGGGCGAGCCTAAGTCTCGAGCCTAATTACTTGAAATCAGGCCATTCGTACGCGCATAGTGCAGCGCCTGCGTGCGGCTCTTCACGCCCAGCCGGCGGAACAGACGCCACAGGTGCACCTTGACCGTGTGCTCGCTGATCTCCAGGTCGGTGGCGATGTCTCGGTTGCTCATGCCCTTGTCGAGCATGGCGATCAATTGCGTCTGCCGCTTGGAGAGCTTGCTGTTGCTGGCCAGCGCGGGCTCGTCCGCCTCCTCGGAGCCGGCCATCAGCAGACCGCGCAGGGCCGCAGCCAATTCGGCCGAACTGGCCGACTTCTCGATGTAGGTGTCGGCGCCCGCCTCGATGCAGGCATCTTCCATGTCCGCCGCCGGTGCGGCCGAATAGACGGCGATCGGCACGTTGGGATACACCTGCTTGACCGCGACCACGCCCGAAACGCCATTGGTGTCGGGCAGCTTCAGGTCCAGGCAGAAAAGGGTGGGCGCACCGCGCTGCTGGACCGAACTCGCGAGCTTGTCGAGACGCTCGAGCTCGACGATGTTCTCGGCCGGCCGCAGGCGGCGCAACACCATCACGATCGCGTCGCGCATCAGGGGGTGGTCGTCGATGACATAAATGCTCATGTTTTCTTCCTTAGTGTTCGCACCGTCTTCTCTCGTCTTTCCTCGGCGGGTAAGCCGACGGATGTTGCCGGATCAACTGCCGTTGGTAGGGGCTGTTGCTTCCGCCAGTGCTTCCAGCGCCTCGTTCGCGGCGCGCAATTCTTCCGTGCCGATGGGCTCGAGCTGATCGGCGAGCGCGGCCAATGCCGCGCCGCGCTGCTGTTGCAGGGCGGCGATGGCGCGGCCGGCTTCCTGCGGCGAGGCAAAGCCGCGGCTCTGCAGCAGAGCCGCACCGCCCACATCGAGCAGCTTGAAATAGAACAGGCCGTCCCGCTCGCGGTACTGCTTGAAGCTCGGCTTGGCCACCTTGGCCTTGCGGGTGCCGCTTTTGTTGCCGCCCGCAGCGAGGTTGCGCAGGCCCACGGCATGGCGCAGGTCGGCCATGAAGGGGCGCGCCAGCTTGCGGGCTTTGTCGGCACCGATGAGCAGGATGCGCTCGATCTCCGCCGGGTCGTTCATCAACGCTTCGTAGCGTGCGCGCAGCGGCGCCACTTCGAGGTCGATGCGCTCGAACAGCATCTGCTTGGCGTCGCCCCAGCCGATGCCTTCGGCGTACGCCTTGCGCAGAGCCTCGGTTTCTTCGGCGCTGGCAAAGGCCTGGTAGATCTGGAACAGCGCGGAGCCTTCGGTGTCCTTGGGCTCGCCGGGCGCGCGCGAGTCGGTCACGATGCTGGCAATCTGCTTTTGCAGTTGCGCGCGCGGCGCGAACATGGCAATGGTGTTGCCGTAGCTCTTGCTCATCTTGCGGCCGTCGAGGCCGGGCAGGGTGGCCACCGCGTCGTCGATCTCGGCCTCGGGCAGGGTGAAGTGCTCGCCGTATTGATGATTGAAACGCTGCGCCATGTCGCGCGCCATTTCGATGTGCTGCACCTGGTCGCGCCCAACGGGCACCTTGTGCGCGTTGAACATCAGGATGTCCGCACCCATCAGCACCGGGTACATGAAAAGGCCGGCCGTCACGTCGGCGTCCGGCTCTTCGCCCTTGGCAATGTTCTTGTCGAGCTGCGCCTTGTAGGCGTGGGCACGGTTGAGCACCCCCTTGCCGGTCACGCAGGTGAGGAACCACGTGAGTTCGGGGATCTCGACGATGTCCGACTGGCGATAGAAGGTGACGCGTTCGGGGTCGAGCCCGCAGGCCAGCCAGCTGGCGGCAATCTCGAGCGTGGAGCGCTGGATGAGCGCCGGCTCCTGCACCTTGATGAGCGCGTGGTAGTCGGCCAGAAAGAAGAAGCTCTCCACGCCCGGCGCGACGCTCTGCCGCACCGAATGGCGGATCGAGCCGACGTAGTTGCCGAGGTGCGGCGTGCCCGAGGGCGTGATGCCGGTCAGGACGCGCAGAGGAGCGGAGGGAGACGTAGCCATGGGAGAAGAGAACTTAACGCAGCAAAGCCGTGAGCGGTGAGATGAGCAGGTTGATGACGGTGTAGCCCACGTCCATCAGCGGGCGCAGCCAGAAGGTGCTGACAATGCCGGCGATCACCAGGCCCATCACGATGAAGAAACCGAAAGGTTCGATGCGCGCCAGGAAATTTTGCGCCGGGCCATTGGGAAGCAGGCCCGCGAGCACCCGGCCGCCGTCCAGCGGAGGCAGCGGAAAAAGATTGAAGGCCCACATCACCAGGTTGACCAGCACGCCGCCTTGCGCCATCTTGATGAAAAAGGTTTCATTCACGCCGGCCGCGATGAGCCCGACTAGCACCAGCGCCCAGAGAATGGCCTGCACGAAATTGGATGCCGGCCCTGCCAGCGCCACCCAGATCATGTCTCGCTTTGGATGGCGAAGCCGGCCAAAGTTCACCGGCACCGGTTTCGCGTAGCCGAACAGGAACGCACCCGACGTCGCGAAGTACAGCATCAGCGGCATCAGGATGGTCCCGATGGGGTCAATGTGCTTCATCGGATTGAGGGTGACGCGGCCCATCACCTCGGCCGTGTTGTCGCCGAAGTGGCGAGCCACGTAGCCGTGCGCCGCCTCGTGCACGGTGATCGCAAAGATCACGGGCAGTGCGTAAATAAGTACCGTCTGTATCAGGTTGGAAATATCCACTGTGCGATTGTGTCAGACAGAGTTAAAGCTTCGATGCCGCTCGTCAGAGACCAAGCACCGCCAAGGCGCCGCGGCCCTGCCGCACCACCACCGGATCGTCGCCCGTGCCCATGGGCGTGAGGTCCACCACGGTGGTGGGCTGCGACGGGCAGGCACCCGCGTCGATCACGGCGCCGATCTGTTTCTCGAAGCGCTCGCGGATGGTCTCCGCGTCGGTCATGGCTTCGGTTTCGCCGGGCGCGATCAGCGTGGTGGCCAAAAGCGGCGCGCTGTGCAGCATCAGCAGTTCGAGCAGCACCTTGTGGTCGGGCACGCGCAGGCCGATGGTCTTGCGCTGCGGATGGCTCACACGACGCGGCACTTCCTTGGTGGCTTCGAGCAGGAAGGTGTAGGGGCCTGGTGTCGCGGCCTTCAGGAGCCGGTACTGCTTGTTGTCGACGCGCGCATAGTTGGCCAGTTCGCTCAGGTCGCGGCAGATCAGCGTGAGGTGGTGCTTCTCGTCCACCTGGCGGATGCGGCGCAACTGGTCGACCGCATCCTTGTCGTCGAGGTGGCAGGCGAGCGCATAACTCGAGTCGGTGGGCACGGCCACGATCTCCCCGCGCTGGAGCAGCGCCGCCGCCTGCTTCAGCAAGCGCTGCTGCGGATTCTCGGGATGGACTTCGAAGTACTGGGCCATGAAGAAAAACTCCTGATCAGGATTCCGCCGGTTCGATGGGCACGCGGCGCTCGCGCACCGTAAGCCAAGCCCCCGCCGCGCCGCACACAGCGATCATTGCCATGCCGATGAGCGAGAAGCGGTCGGGCACGTGCGAGAAAACGAGCCAGCCGCCCAGCATGGCAAAGGCGATCTGCGCGTAGAGGTAAGGCGTGAGCGTCGATGCCGGCGCGCGCTGGTAGGCCAGGATGAGGATGAAGTGTCCCACCGTGCCCATGAATCCCATCAGGCACAGCAAGGCCCACCAGTGCCAGGAAGGCAGCGCCGTCCACGCGAAGGGCACGGCGAGCGAGGCGATCAGCGCGCCGACCCAGCCAGTATAGAAATGCATGGTCAGCGGATTCTCGGTCTGCGCCAGCTTGCTGGTGAGCACCTGGAACCATGCGTTGGTCAGCACCAGGCCCACGGGCAGCAGCACGGCCCAGCTGAATGCATCCCCGCCCGGCCGCAGGATGACCAGCGTGCCGATGAAGCCGCCCGCCACCAGCGCCCAGCGCAGCGGCGACACATGCTCCTTGAGCGCGGTGGCCGCCAGCAGCGTGATGACGAGCGGGGCCACCAGCACGATCGAGGTGAACTCGGCCAGCGGCATGTAGCGCAGGCTCAGGAAGGCCAGCGTGCTCGACACCAGCAAGAGTGCGCCGCGCAGCAGCTGGTAGCGCGGATGCTGCGTTCGCAGCAGTGCCGTGCCATGGCGCGGCAGCAGCACCGCCGTGGTGGCCACTGCCTGGAAGGCATAGCGGAACCACACGCCCATGAGGATGGGCACGGCGGCGGTGGAGGTCTTGGTGGCGGTGTCGAGCGTAGCAAAGCAGGCCACCGCCACCAGCACCAGGCCGATGCCCGCGAGGATGCGTTCGGATTCGGCGTCGCGTGCCTGGCGCGACGCGGCGCGGGCGCTCGCCAGTGCTGCCGTTGCCGCGCTGTCGGTGCCGGGCCCGTGGCTCTGGCTCACTGCTGGATGCGGTGGCTGAGCAGTTCCCACACCGGCGTGAGCGCGCCGGGCAACGGTGGCAGCTTGCCGAGATCGCAGTGGCTTTCGCCCGGGCTGTGGAAATCGCTGCCGCGCGAGGCGGCGAAATCGAACTCGATCGCCTTGTCGGCGTACTCGACGTATTCGGCCGTCGTATGGCTGCCGGTGACGACTTCGATCGCCTGTCCGCCATGGGCCTTGAATTCGAGGAAGAGCGCGTATTCCTCGTTCGCGGTGAACTTGTAGCGCCCTGGGTGCGCGATGACGGCCATGCCCTTGGCGGCAGTGATCCAGTGCACCGCATCCTTGAGTGAGGCCCAGCGGTGCGGTACGTAGCCGGGCTTGCCTTCGGTCAGGTATTTGCGGAAGACCTCGGACGTGTCGCGGCAATGGCCTTGCTCGACCAGGAAGCGCGCGAAGTGGGTGCGCGAGATCAGCTCGGGGTTGCCGACGAACTTGAGCGCGCCTTCGTAGGCGCCGTGGATGCCGACTTTGGCGAGCCCCTCGGACATTTCCTGCGCGCGCTTGCCGCGGCCGCCGCGCGTGTCATAGAGGCCCTGCGTCATCGCGGCGTCGTCCGGGTCGAAGCCCAGGCCGACGATGTGCACGGTCTCGCCGGCAAAGGTCACCGAGATCTCGGTGCCGGTGAGGTAGCGCAGGCCGTTGGCGCGCGCCGCTGCGGCCGCGCGGTGCTGGCCGCCCACCTCGTCGTGATCGGTGAGTGCCCACAGCTCGACCCCGTTGGCCGCCGCGCGCGCGGCCAGTTCCTCGGGCGTCAACGTGCCGTCCGAGACCACGGAGTGGCAGTGCAGATCGGCGTTGAGAATGGTGGACACATCGTCATTCTATTGGGTCTGGAAATCGATGCAGGCGCATGGTTGCTATTGCTATTGCTATTAAATAAATAGCATTACTGCAGCCGCCGGCGCGGCTCAGCGCTTCTTGCGGAAAGCCGCCCAGGCCGCCACCGCAGTGAAGCTCGCGACGATCGCCACGACGATCCAGAACCCGTGCTTGTGCTCGGCCAGCGGGATGCCGCCCACGTTCATTCCGAACAGGCCCGCGAGGATGTTGATCGGCAGCGCGAGCACGGTCACCACGGTCAGCACAAAGAGGCTGCGGTTGTTGTCCTCGTTCACGTTGGCTGCAATTTCTTCCTGCAGCAGCTTGATGCGCTCCTGCAGTGCCTGCATGTCGCGCAGCACCACCGAGAACTCCTCGGTCGAACCACGCAGCTCCTGCACGTCAGGCTCGGCCATCCATGCGGGCGGCCCCTGCAGCAGGCGGAAGAGGGCGGCCGGTTCCGGCGCCAGGAGGCGCTGCAGCCGCACCAGCAGCCGGCGCAGCACGCCGAGCCGCGCGCGCTTGTGGTCGAGCCGGCCGGCAAGCAGCTCGTCCTCGATGCGGTCGATGCGCGAAGTCACGCCGCGCACGATCTTCACCAGCACGTCGGCCTGCGCGCGCAGCAAGTGTTCGAGCAGTTCGGTGCTGGAGCGCGGCGCGTCGCCGGCCTTGACCGCCGTGCGCAGCGCATCGACCGAGCGCAGCGGCTTGGCGCGCGCCGTGACCACCAGCCGCGGCCCCACGCTGATCCACAGCGTGGAAATGTCCGAGGGCTCGAAGCTGAATTCGAAGTGCACGTCGTTGATGACGGCGATCAGCGAATCGTCGGCACGCTCGATGCGCGTGGAAGGCAAGCCCTCGTGCAGCGCTTCGTAGAAGGTATCGGACAGCTGCGCATGGCGCAACAGCCAGCGCTCGGCCTGGGCGTGGCTCAGATTGAAGTGCAACCACAAGAAAGCGGACCCCTGCGATGCGGGCGCGCCGGTGCCCAGCCAGGCCGCGGCCTGCGCCGAATCGATCGCCCGCACCGGCTCCGGCGCATCAGCGTCGAACAGGTAGCCGCAGATCAGCCCGGCTTCGTCGCCGCCGTACGAATTGGCGGCCAGGTCATGGAGTGCCGGCAAGATGCGTGTGGATCAGGAAAGACGGCGAAGGGATGGCCCGATGGTGTTCGCCGCACATGACAACTTCGTGACCATGCCATGCAGCCCGTCACGCAACCGTCATGTGCGGCGGGCAGCATGTCTTGCTTCACCCTTCCCCTTCCTTGCCATGATGCTGACGAGCGCACTTCCCGACCACGAAGACCTGATGCAACGCATCGCCCGCGACCTGATCGACAGCTACGATGAAGAGCTCGAACTGGAGATAGAGGACCGCAACATCGACGGCCTCGACCCCGCGGCGCACACCAGCGACAAGGCTGCGCGCCAAGCCTACTTCAAGGAACTGTTCCGCCTCCAGGGCGAGCTCGTGAAGCTGCAGGACTGGGTGCAGCACAGCAAGCAAAAGGTGGTCATTCTTTTCGAAGGCCGTGACGCGGCGGGTAAGGGCGGCGTCATCAAGCGCATTACCCAGCGGCTCAATCCGCGCGTGGCCCGCGTGGCCGCGTTGCCCGCGCCCAACGACCGCGAGCGCACCCAGTGGTACTTCCAGCGCTATGCCGCGCACCTGCCGGCCGCCGGCGAGATGGTGCTGTTCGATCGCAGCTGGTACAACCGCGCCGGCGTGGAGCGGGTGATGGGCTTTTGCAGCGACGACGAGTACGAGGAGTTCTTTCGCACCGTGCCGGAGTTCGAGAAGATGCTGGTGCGCTCGGGCATCAAGCTCATCAAGTACTGGTTCTCCATCACCGACGACGAGCAGCACATGCGCTTTCTCGGCCGTATCCACGATCCGCTCAAGCAATGGAAGCTGAGCCCGATGGATCTCGAAAGCCGCCGCCGCTGGGAGGAATACACCAAGGCGAAGGAGATCATGCTGGAGCGCACGCACATTGCCGAAGCGCCCTGGTGGGTGGTGCAGGCGGTAGACAAGAAGAAGGCGCGGCTCAACTGCATCAGCCACCTGCTGGGCCAGCTGCCCTATCAGGAGGTGCCGCATCCGCCGGTGGATCTGCCCGCGCGCGAGCGCCATGCGGACTACCTGCGCCAACCGGTTCCCGCCAGCATGGTCGTGCCGGAAATCTATTGACGCTGAGCGGCCGTTTGGCCGGCTGGCGCTTTGCCCTCACACTGCGCCCATGGTCCGTCGTTCCACCGCCTCCGTGTTCGCCCGCGCCTATGAGCGCAACCTGAAGGCCCTCACCAAGCTCACTCTCAGCAACAGCAAGCGCGTGACCGGCCAGGTGCAGCGCGCGACCGCCAAGCGCCTCAAGCCGCCGCCTGGAAAGGGCGATTGGCTCAGCGGCATGGCGCTGGGGCCTGGCGGTGCGCGCGGCTATCACCTCTTTCGTCCTGCCGACCTGAAGCTCGCACCCGGCGAAAAACTGCCGCTCATGGTCATGCTGCACGGCTGCGGCCAGACGGGCCGCGACTTTGCGGCCAGCACGCGCATGAATGCGCTCGCGGTGCGGCAGCGCTTCCTGGTGCTGTACCCGGAGCAGGACAGGCTGGCGCATCCCCAGGGCTGCTGGAACTGGTATGAGCGCCGATCGGGCAAGGCAGACGCCGAGGCCGCCACGCTGATGGCCGCCATCGACCAGGCCTGCGTGCTGTATCCGGTCGATCGCGAGCGCATCGCGCTGGCCGGTCTCTCGGCGGGGGCCAGCATGGCGGCGCTGCTGGCCACGCGCTATCCGCTGCGTTTTCGCGCCGTGATCGTGCATTCGGGCGTGGCGCCCGGCGCGGCAAAGTCTTCGGCCACCGCCCTGGGCGCCATGCGCGGCCAGCACACGCCGCCCATGCCGTCCACCGCCGTCGGCAAGGCGATGGGCGCGGCCGCCGTCTTCGCGACCCTGCCTCCCATGCTGGTGCTGCACGGCACCGCCGATGCCGTGGTGGCGCCGAGCAATGCGGTCAACAGCGCGGCCGTATGGGCCACCGCCCTGGGCGCCAAGCCCGGGTTGCCGCGTGCGCTCCAGCGCGGCAAGCGCCACCCCATGCAGGTGACCGAGTTCCGGCGCAAAGGTCGAACAGTGGTCACGCTGTGCGAGATATCGAGCCTCGGGCACGCATGGAGCGGCGGCGCATCCCGGCTGCTGTTCAGCGACCCGGCAGGCCCCGACGCCACGCGCATGGCCTGGGCCTTTGCGGCCGCGCAGTTCAAGCTCGCGGCCCGGGCCTGAGCCGGCTTCTGCAGCAAAGCCTCAGGCGCTCTCACGCGCTGCCGCACGCCACGCTCCGGGCGCCATGCCCATCGTGCGCTTGAAGGCCTTGCTGAACGCGGCCTCGGATTCATAGCCCACCGCGCCGGCAATGGCGCCGACCGGCGCGTGGCCCTGGCCGAGCATGTTGCCGGCCTTGAACATGCGCCAATGCGTGAGGTACTCCAGCGGCGCCTGGCCCACCCGCTCGCGGAAGCGCTGTGCAAAAGCCGAGCGCGAGAGGCTGGCGGCCGAGGCCAGCGTCTCCACCGTCCAGCCGCGCGCCATGTCCTTGTGCATGGCACGCAGCGCCGTCCCGATGCGCGCGTCGGCCAATGCGCCGAGCCACCCTGTTTGCTGCCGGCCCTCTGCCGCGACATGCGCGCGCACCGCCTGCACGAACACGATGTCGGCCAGCCGGCTCACGAGCAGGCCCGAACCCAGGCCTGGCTCGCCCGTCTCCATTGCAAGCAGCTGCAAGGTGCCTTGCAGTGCGATCGCGCGCGCCTGCTCCATCTTCACATGCAGCAGCACTGGCAGCAGGTCGAGCAGCGGCCGGGCCGCGCGCAGGTCGAAATGGAACCAGCCGCAGATCACCGAAGCCGCGGTGCCCGTGCCGCCCAGCTCCACGACACCGCCGATGCGGTCGCGCACCACCGAGGCGCAACTCACGGTCGGCGTGTCCGGGTGGTCGCGCAGGACATAAGGCGTGCCGTGCGCCAGCACGTAGCAATCGCCCGCGGCGAGCGCCACGGGCTCCGCCACGCCCGGCACTTCAAGAAGGCAGCTGCCGCGCACCACCAAGCCGAAGCGCGCGCTCTCGCCGCCCGCCAGGCTCACGCCCCAGGGCGCGCGCGCCTCGAGCCGCGCATAGAGCGCGCTGCGCACGCGCATGGCGGCGAACACGTCGTCGAGCGGGTCCATCAAAACTCCTGTGGCAGTGGACGAATGGACAAGATTGTCGGCTTTGCAGGCATTAACTGTCCACACACTCCGCCACAAACTGGGACCTCGAACTTTGGCTCACAAGGATCCAGCACATGACCATCCACATCGCTTTTGCCGAACTCGCCGACCGCTATGTTGCGGTCTGGAACGAGACCGATCCCGCTGCGCGCCGCGCCGCCATCGCCCAACTGTGGGTGCCCGAAGGCGAGCACTTCGTGCGCACCCTGCAGGCCAAGGGCTACGAGGCGCTCGAACAGCGCATCAGCGGTTCGCACGGGAAGAACGTGCGCGACGGCGGCTTTCGTTTTGCCTCGGCTGGCGACGCGCAGCAGCTGCACGATGCAGTGATGTTCCATTGGCACATGGTGCCGGCCGAGGGCGGCCCCATCGCCGCACTCGGCCTCGAGTTTCTCGTGCTCGCGGCAGACGGACGCATTGCGGTGGACTACCAGTTCATCCTGCCGACGCCCGCCGCCTGAGTGGCCGCCATGACCTCCGGGGTCATTGCTCCGGCGGCGCTCCATCCCAACACTCGAACCCATCATGTCCCAGTCATCGAACATCGCTGCATCGCCGGCAGCATCGCTCAACCCGGTCACGGCCGGCGGCTCGGCGCAGCCCGGCCGATGGGCCTTGTGGACCATGCTCAGCGGCACCTTCCTGGTGGTGCTGGACTTCTTCATCGTCAACGTGGCACTGCCTTCGATGCAGCGCGAGCTGCATGCCACCGCAGGCACCCTGCAGATGGTGGTTGCAGGCTACGGCCTGGCCACTGCCGCCGGGTTGATCACGGGCGGCCGCCTCGGCGACCTGTTCGGCCGCCGCCGCATGTTCATGCTCGGCCTGCTTCTGTTCACGCTGGCCTCGGCGGCATGCGGCTTGGCACCCAATGCCGAACTGCTCGTGGCGGCCCGCGTTCTGCAGGGGCTGGCCGGCGCGCTGCTGCAACCGCAGGTGCTGGCGATGATCGGGCTCGCCTACGCGGGTGAAAACCGAGCCCGCGCCTTCGCCGCCTACGGGCTCACATTGGGCCTGGGCGCCACGCTCGGCCAACTGGTCGGCGGGCTGTTGATCCATGCCGACCTGGGCGGACTTGGCTGGCGGAGCTGCTTTCTCATCAACCTGCCGATCGGCGCGGCGGCGCTGATGCTCGCGCCGCGCGTCATTCCGCCGCTGGCGAACAGCGGCCACAGCGCCGGGAGCCGGCTCGACATCACCGGCATGCTGCTGGCCGCCGCCGCTTCGGTCGCCGTGGTGCTGCCGCTGGTCGAAGGCCGCGAGCAGGGCTGGCCGCTCTGGAGTTGGCTCTGCCTTGCGGCGGCCGTTCCGCTGATGTCCGTCTTCGCGCGCCAGCAGCGCCGCCTTGCCGCGCGCGGCGGCGCACCGCTGGTGGCCCCCGCGCTGCTGGCCAACAGGCGCTTCGTCATGGGGCTTCTCACCACACTGGCCTTCTACGCCGGCAATGCGTCGCTCTACTTCGTGCTGGCCCTCTACCTGCAGCAAGGCCTGGCATTGGATCCGCTCACCTCGGGCCTCGTCTTCACCGCGCTGGCGGCAGGTTTCTTCGCCACCTCCATGGCGGGGGCGCGCCTTGCACGCCGCTTCGGCGGCAAGCCGCCCATCGCGCTCGGTGCCCTGGTGCTGGCCGCGGGGCACGCACTTCAGCTCTTGAACGTTTTAGGGTGGTGGGGCCATCAGCACGTGGTTGCATGGATGGTGCCGCTGCTGGTCGTCGAGGGCGCCGGCCTCGGCATGGTGATGGCGCCGCTGGTCTCGACCGTGCTGGCCGGCCTGCCGCCGCAGCATGCGGGCGTGGCCTCTGGCGTGCTGGCCATGGTGCAGCAGGCGAGCAACGCGCTGGGCGTGGCGTTGATCGGCATCCTGTTCTATGGGCGGCTGGGCGGCGCGGCCGATGCGGCCGGCCATGGCGCGGCGTTTGCGGTGGCGCTGGGCTATCTGGTGGCGTCGGCCTTGATCGTGGCGGTACTGCATCGGCGCGGCAGCCGGCCGCAGCCTCCGAAAGACTGAAAGCACTGCCCTGAGTACCTCCGTGTACGCCACCCGGCGTATTTCTCGCCAGCGGTCGAATCCGCAGACTCCCCTCCATCGTCCGGCAAGCCCGGCGACAAGGTTTCAACCACCCCGGAGCAGGAGTCCACATGCAACGTCGTTTCACCCTCAAGGCGCTCACCGCCGCTGTCGCCCTGGCCAGCATCTCCGCTGCGCCGGCCTTTGCCGCCGACACCATCAAGGTCGGCGTGCTGCACTCGCTGTCGGGCACGATGGCCATTTCGGAAACCGTGTTGAAAGACACGGTGCTGATGGCCATCGACGACATCAACAAGAAGGGCGGCGTACTGGGCAAGCAGCTCGAGCCCGTGGTGGTCGACCCGGCTTCCAACTGGCCGCTGTTTGCCGAAAAGACCAAGCAGCTGCTCGGCCAGGACAAGGTATCGGTGATCTTCGGCTGCTGGACCTCGGTGTCGCGCAAGTCGGTGCTGCCGGTGGTCGAGGAAATGAACGGCCTCTTGTTCTACCCCGTGCAGTACGAAGGTGAAGAACTCTCGAAGAACGTGTTCTACACGGGCGCCGCGCCCAACCAGCAAGCCATTCCGGCCGTCGACTACCTGATGAGCAAGGAAGGCGGCGGCGCCAAGCGCTGGGTGCTGCTGGGCACCGACTACGTGTACCCCCGCACCACCAACAAGATCCTGCGCGCCTACCTCAAGAGCAAGGGCGTGAAGGACACCGATATCGACGAGAAGTACACCCCCTTCGGCCACAGCGACTACCAGACCATCGTCGCCGACATCAAGAAGTTCTCGGCCGGCGGCAAGACTGCGGTGGTGTCGACCATCAACGGCGACTCCAACGTGCCGTTCTACAAGGAACTCGGCAACGCCGGCCTCAAGGCCAAGGACGTGCCGGTGGTGGCCTTCTCGGTCGGTGAAGAAGAACTGCGCGGCGTGGACACCAAGCCGCTGGTCGGCCACCTGGCCGCATGGAACTACTTCATGTCCATCAAGAACCCGACCAACACGGCGTTCATCAAGCAGTGGAGCGACTACGCCAAGGCCAAGAATATCGCTGGCCACAAGGACAAGCCGCTCACCAACGACCCGATGGAAGCCACCTGGATCGGCATCCACATGTGGAAGCAGGCCGTCGAGAAGGCCAAGAGCACGGACACCGACAAGGTGATTGCGGCAATGGCCGGCCAGACCTTCACGGCACCCTCGGGCATCGTCTCGAAGATGGACGAGAAGAACCATCACCTGCACAAGAGCGTGTTCATCGGCGAGATCAAGGCCGATGGCCAGTTCAGCGTGGTGTGGAAGACGCCGGGCCCGGTCAAGGCCAAGCCCTGGAGCCCGTACATCGAAGGCAACGACAAGAAGCCTGACCAGCCGGCTGGCAAGTCGCTGTAATTCATCGGCAAGCCCCTGCCTTGCTCCCTCTCCCTTCGGGGAGAGGGCGGGGGTGAGGGCGGCGGCGGTCATTCGGCCGCCGCGTCTGTTGGAAGGCCGCCGGCCCTCACCCCAACCCTCTCCCCCAGGGGGAGAGGGGGCAACACGAAATTCACAATGCTTCGACGACCCCTTCACTGTGCACTCGCCGCCATGCTCTTCATGGCAACGGCCGTCCACGCGCTGACCGCCGACGAAGCCAAGGCCATTGCCTCCGGCGAATCCGAATCGCGCATCACCGCGCTCAACAAGGCCGTGATCACGGCCGACGAGAAAACAGCTGCCTTCATCCAGGCCATGTCGGACGACGCGGTCAAGTACACCGAAGACAAGGTCTTCGTGATTAAGGATGACAAGGGCTACGACCCCGTGACCGGCGCCGAAGCGAAGGTGCCCGACACGGCCGAGGACGTGGTCAACAACAACCTGATGCGCGGCGCGCTCGATGCCGCGCAGGCCGCGCTCAAGCTCACGAGCAAGGACGACGCGGTGCGCGCCGAAGCCGCGCAGGCGCTCTTCAAGGAGCCCGACGAATCGCGCATTCCGATGGTCGAGAAGGCGCTGGCCGCCGAGACCAACCCCGGCATCAAGGCGCAGCTTCAGCTGGTGCGCGCCGCCAGCATGCTCACCAGCGCCGACAAGGCCAAGCGCCTTGCCGCCGCCAAGGAGCTTGGTGCCAACAGCAGCCCCGATACCAAGCTGCTGCTCAACCAGCGCCTGGCCGATGAGACCGAACCCGACGTCAAGGCCGCCATCATTGCTTCCATTGCCAGCATCGACGGTTCGCTGGTGTGGGGGGACCGCATCAACGCCGTGTTCAGCGGCATCAGCCTGGGCTCGGTGCTGTTGCTTGCCGCGCTGGGCCTGGCCATCACCTATGGCCTGATGGGCGTCATCAACATGGCGCACGGCGAGCTGATGATGATCGGCGCCTACGCCACCTACGTGATGCAAGGCATCTTCCAGCGCTACATGCCAGAGGCGGCTTTCGGCTGGTACCTGGTGGCCGCGATTCCGGTGGCGTTCCTTGCATCGGCGCTCGTGGGCGCTGTGCTCGAACGCGGCGTGATCCGCTTCCTCTATGGGCGTCCACTCGAGACGCTGCTCGCCACCTGGGGCATCAGCCTGATGCTGCAGCAGCTCGTGCGCTCGCTGTTCGGCGCACAGAACGTCGGCGTCGAAAACCCCGGCTGGATGAGCGGCGGATTCACCATGCTGAGCAACGTCACGCTGCCGTGGAACCGCATCTGCATCATCATCTTCGCGGTGCTGGTGCTGCTTGCGATGGGCTGGCTCATCGGCCGTACGCGGCTCGGTCTTTTCGTGCGCGGCGTCACGCAGAACCGGCCCATTGCTTCGTGCATGGGCGTGAACACGGCGCGCATCGACACGTATGCCTTCGCGCTCGGCTCCGGCATCGCCGGCCTCGCGGGCTGCGCGCTCAGCCAGATCGGCAACGTCGGCCCCGACCTCGGCCAGAGCTACATCGTCGACAGCTTCATGGTGGTCGTGATGGGCGGCGTGGGCCAGCTCGCGGGCACGGTGTATGCGGCCATGGGCCTGGGCATTCTCAACAAGTTCATCGAAGGCTGGGCGGGCGCGGTGCTCGCGAAGATCGCGGTGCTCGTTTTCATCATCATCTTCATTCAAAAGAGACCTCAGGGCATCTTCGCCATGAAGGGCCGGAGCGCAGAGGCATGAGCAACACCAAGGTCGTACTTCCAACCAAGGGGCCGCTGTTGAGCGGCAAGGGCTGGACAGCCTTCTTCGTCGCGCTGATCGTGGTGTGCGCGGTGGCGCCGGTACTCAACATGGTGGTGCCGGCGGGCAGCCCGCTGCACATGAGCGACTACGCCGTGGCGCTGGTCGGCAAGATCATGTGCTACGCGATCTGCGCGCTGGCCATGGACCTGATCTGGGGCTACACCGGCATCCTTTCGCTGGGCCACGGGCTCTTCTTTGCGCTCGGCGGCTACATGATGGGCATGTACCTCATGCGGCAGATCGGCCGCGACGGCAACTACAAGAGCGACCTGCCGGACTTCATGGTGTTTCTCGACTGGAAGACGCTGCCCTGGCACTGGACCTTCAGCGACAGCTTCATCGCCACGCTGGTCCTCATCGTCGCGGTGCCGGGTCTGATTGCCTTCGTGTTCGGCTTCTTCGCGTTCCGTTCGCGCATCAAGGGCGTGTATTTTTCGATCATCACGCAGGCCATGACCTTCGCGGCGATGCTGCTGTTCTTCCGTAATGAGACGGGCTTTGGCGGCAACAACGGCTTTACCGATTTCAAGCGCATCCTGGGCATTCCGATCGCCACGCAAGAGATGCGCATGACGCTCTTTGCGCTCACGGGCCTCACGCTGCTGGGCTTCTTCCTCTTCGCCAGGTGGCTCATCGGCAGCAAGTTCGGCCGCGTGCTGCAGGCCATCCGCGATGCCGAAACGCGCGTGATGTTCTCGGGCTACAACCCGCTGCCTTACAAGCTCACGATCTGGGTCATCTCCGCCATCATGTGCGGCGTGGCGGGCGCGCTGTATGTGCCGCAAGTCGGCATCATCAATCCGGGCGAGATGAGCGCGGCCAATTCCATCGAGATCGCGATCTGGGCCGCGGTGGGCGGGCGTGCCACGCTCATCGGCCCGATCATCGGCGCCTTCATCGTCAATGGCGCGAAGAGCTGGCTCACGGTGGCCTACCCGGAATACTGGCTGTACTTTCTCGGCGCCCTGTTCATTGCCGTCACGCTGTTCCTGCCGAACGGCATCGTGGGCCTGGTGAAGAAATGGCTGTCACGCGAGAAGGCGGTGCCCGCCGCACCGAACGCGGGCCGTGAAGAAGCGCAGCGCGCCATGGCCGCCGCACAAGGCGTGGAGCCGGAGGCGCTGCACGCGCCCCTGATAGTGACCGAAGTGAAGGGAGCACGCGCATGAGCCGCCGAGCCGCTCCTAAGGCGAATACCGCAGCGCGAAGCGCGGAGCTTTCTGAATGACGCCCGACCTGATGGAAGCCGGTGCCGAGCGCGCCGCACGCGCCAAGGGCATGCACTACGTGAGCAGCAGCACCGAATCAGGCGGCCGTTCCGCCGACTTCGGCCGCATCGCAACGCCGGGCGAGGTGGACGTGACGCACGGCCGCATCCTCTACCTCGAAGACGTGAGCGTGAGTTTCGACGGCTTCAAGGCCATCAACAAGCTGTCACTCGACATTGCGCCGGGCGAACTGCGCTGCATCATCGGACCGAACGGCGCCGGCAAGACGACGATGATGGACATCATCACCGGCAAGACACGGCCCGACGAAGGCACGGTGTTCTTCGGCAGCACCATCGACCTGCTGCGCCACCGCGAAGCCGACATTGCGCAGCTTGGCATCGGCCGCAAGTTCCAGAAGCCGACGGTGTTCGAGCACCTGACCGTGTTCGAAAACCTCGAACTCGCACTCAAGACCAACAAGGGCGTTCGCGCGTCGATGCTTTTCAAGCTCGATTCAACACAGAGCGACCGGCTCGCCGAGGTGCTGCACACCATTCACCTGGCCGACAGCGTGTCGCGCCTGGCCGGCAACCTGAGCCACGGACAGAAGCAATGGCTCGAGATTGGCATGCTGCTGATGCAGGACCCGAAGCTGCTGTTGCTCGACGAGCCCGTCGCCGGCATGACCGATGAGGAAACGGCGCGCACGGCAGAGCTGTTTCTCACGCTCAAGGGCAAGCATTCGCTGATGGTGGTGGAGCACGACATGAGCTTCATCCGCACCATCTCCGAGATCGTGACCGTGCTGTGCGATGGCTCCGTGCTGGCGCAAGGCACGCTCGACGAAGTGCAGGCCGATGAGCGCGTGATCGAGGTTTATCTTGGCCGCTGAGGAATCGATTTCATGCTGACAGTCAAGAACATCCACCAGTACTACGGCGGCTCCCACATCCTGCGCGACGTGAGCTTCGAGGCCACGCTGGGCAAGGTCACCGTGCTGCTCGGGCGCAACGGCGTGGGCAAGACCACGCTGCTCAAGTCGCTCATGGGCCTCGTCCCCATCAAGAGCGGCAGCATCGCGCTCCAGGGCAAGCCGATCCACAAGGCCACGCCGTATGAAAGGGCGAGGGCGGGCATCGGCTTCGTGCCCCAGGGCCGCGAGATCTTTGCCCGCTTGACGGTGGAGGAAAACCTGCGCATGGGCTTGGCCTACAAGAGCGGCAGCACGCCCATTCCGGCGGAGCTGTTCGAGTTGTTCCCCGTGCTCAAGCAGATGATCAACCGCCGCGGCGGCGACCTTTCGGGCGGGCAGCAGCAGCAGCTGGCCATCGCACGCGCGCTGGCCCCCAAGCCCAAGCTGCTGATCCTGGACGAGCCGACCGAAGGCATCCAGCCCAGCATCATCAAGGACATCGGCCGCGTGATCCGCATGCTGGCGGACCGGGGCGACATGGCCATCGTGCTGTGCGAGCAGTACTACGACTTTGCGCAGGAACTCGCCGACGATTACCTCGTGATGGAGCGCGGCGAAGTGATTGCGCGCGGTCTTGGCAAGGACATGGAAGCGCAGGGCGTGCGCCAGCTCGTGGCAATCTGATGATCGGGCCGGTCCGCATGGCGGTACCGGCGACAGCGCACCCCGTATCGGCAAAAATTCAGGGTTTACCCTAAAATTCGGCTTCTGCCCGCGTCGCCGGGCACCCTCCCAGGAGCCTGGCCTTGAACGCCTCCCCACCCGCGCTGGACAGCGCGGACACCGACCTTTCCGCTTCCTCTTCCGCATCGCGCGTCAACTTCCTGCGGGCCGTGCTAGCCCTGGGCGTCGGCGGCTTCGCCATCGGCACCGGTGAGTTCGTGATCATGGGCCTGCTGCCCGAAGTGGCGCGCGACATCGACGTCAGCATTCCGCAGGCCGGCCACGTCATCAGCGCCTATGCGCTCGGCGTGGTGATTGGCGCGCCGGTGCTTGCGGTGCTGGCCGCGGGCTGGCGCCGGCGTGCTTTGCTGATTGCGCTCATGGCCGTGTTTGCCGCCGGCAACTTCGCCAGCGCCATGGCGCCCGGCTACATGTCGCTCAACCTGCTGCGCTTTGCCACGGGGCTGCCGCACGGCACCTACTTCGGCGTTGCCGCGCTGGTGGCCGCCACGCTGGCGCCGCCGGGCCGCCGCGCGCGGGCCGTGGGCCTTGTGATGCTGGGGCTCACCGGCGCCACCCTGGTCGGCGTGCCGATTGCCGCATGGCTCGGACAGCTGTTCGGCTGGCGCGCGGCCTTCGTCTTTGTCGGCATCGTCGCGCTCATCGCCGTGGCGTTACTGCGCCGGGACATTCCCGATCTTCCAGCGCCCGCAGGTGCGAGCCCGTGGCGCGAACTTGGCGCGCTCAAGCGCAAGCAAGTGTGGTTCACGCTGGGCATCGGCGCCATCGGCTTCGGCGGCATGTTCTCCGTGTTCAGCTACATCAAGCCCACGCTGATCGAAGTGGCCGGACTGCCGCTGGGCGGTGTGCCCTTTGTGCTGGCGCTGTTCGGCCTGGGTATGGTCACGGGCAACCTCGTCGGTTCGCGGCTGGCAGACAAGTCGCTCATGCGCACCATTGGCGGACTGCTCGTGTATGCGGCGCTGGTGCTCGCGATGTTCACCTTCGCCGCGCATAACGTCTACACAGCGGCGTTCAACGTGTTCCTCATCGGCACCACCGTGGCAATCGGCCCGGCCTTGCAGATCCGCCTGATGGACGTGGCCGGCGACGCACAGACGCTCGCCGCGGCGCTCAACCACTCAGCCTTCAACATGGCCAATGCGCTCGGAGCGTGGCTCGGCGGCGTGGCCATTGCCGCGGGGCTGGGCTGGACATCGACCGGCTGGGTTGGCGCCTTGCTGGCGCTGGCGGGCATGGGCATCTTCGGCTGGGCGGTGATGAGCGCACGCGCTGGCGCGCAACGCGGCAACGCCCAGCGCGCGCCGAGCGCCTCGTAAGGCTTCACCGAGCATCCGCACCGTGCGCGTGGCCTGCGCAGCGCAGACAAGCACGGAATGCATCGGCATTGCAGGCGCGTAGACACTGCACAATGGCTCACCATGCCCGTGCGCCAGATCACCATCGACCGATCCGACTTCGCCGGGACATGGCGCGCAAAGACGTGAGCCCACCCCGGCTTGTCTCGCAGCGCCGCCGCCTGCTGATCGGCGGAGTGGCCGCCGCATCGCTCGGCCACCCTTTCCTGTGGCTGAACGCACAACAACAAAGCGCGCGCGAACTCTTCACGCTTGGCGTGGCCTCGGGCAGCCCACGGCCCGACGGTGTGGTGTTGTGGACCCGCCTCGCGCCCGATCCGCTGCAGGGCGGCGGCATGGGCGAAGCGCCTGTCGACGTGCAATGGGAAATGGCGCACGACGAGAACTTCGCGCACATTGCCGCAGAGGGCAGGGCCACGGCCGAAGCGGCCCTGGCGCATTCGGTGCACGCCGAAGTGCGAGGCCTCGCGCCCGGCCGCCCCTCCTGGTACCGCTTCACGGCGCAAGGCGTGCGTAGCCCCGTCGGCCGCACCCGCACCGCGCCGGCCGCAACCGATGCCGTGCCGCAGCCACTGCGCTTTGCCTTCGCCTCCTGCCAGCAGTACGAGCAAGGCTATTACGCCGCCTACCGCGACATGGCCGCGCAGCCTTTCGATTTCGTCGTGCACCTGGGCGACTACATCTACGAAAGCTCCTGGGGCTCGCGCCACGTGCGACGCCACCAAGGCGGCATTCCGACGCAGCTGGCGGAGTTTCGGGACCGCACGCGCTCTACAAGACCGACCCGCACCTGCAGGCCGCGCACGCCGCCTTCCCCTGGCTCGTGACCTGGGACGACCACGAAGTGGCCAACGACTACACCGACGACGTGTCGCCGCGCACCATCGACCCCGCGCAGTTTCTTGCCATGCGCGCCGCGGCCTACCAGGCCTGGTACGAGCACATGCCCGTGCCCGCGAGCATGCGGCCGACCGGCGCTGCGGCCACCATCTACGGCCGCCACCGCTTCGGCCGCATGCTCGACGTGTTCTTGCTCGACGGGCGCCAATACCGTTCGCACCACGCATGCCTGGCGGGCCGCAGCGCATCGCCGCTCGCCGACTGCGCAGACCGGCTTTCGCCCGAGCGCAGCTTCCTCGGCAAGAAACAGGAAGCCTGGCTCGCGAACGAACTGGCCGCGCCGCCCGCGCGCTGGACGGTCATTGCGCAGCCCACGCTGCTGGCCGAGGCCGACCGCAAGCGCGGCCCCGAGCACGGCTACTGGATGGACGGATGGGACGGCTACGCCGCCTCCCGCGCGCGCCTGCTCGACGGCCTTGCCGCCAACAAGGCGCGCGGCGGCGATGCACTGGTCATCAGCGGCGACGTGCACGCCTTCTGGGCTGCCGACCTGCGCCGCGAGCCGCAAGGCCTGGCGGTGGCGACCGAATTCGTCGGCGGCGCCATCACATCGGAAGGACCCAGCGCCGCCAACGTGGCCAACATGCTCGCCAAGAACGAGCACCTGCGCTACGGCCGGGGCGACAAGCGCGGCTATGCGCACATGGCGCTCGACGCGCGCGGCTGCACGGTCGAGTTCCGCGCCGTGGAAGACGAGAAATCCGCGGACAGCGCCGTCACCGCGATGGCCCGCTTTGCCGTGGAACGCGGCGCGCCCGGCGCGCACCTCGAAGCCATCTGAAATATCGGGGGTGCCAGCAGGTTTGCACGGCCGTGTCTATGATGGCCGCCGCCCTACGTTTCTCTGTCCTCTCCGTCATCTCCCTCGATCGAGACCACCATGAGCATTCCCACCACCCGCCTCGGCCGCACGGGCCTCACCGTGTCGCGGCTCGCGCTCGGCACCATGACCTTCGGCCTGCAGACCGATGAGGCGGCGTCCCATCGCATCCTGGACAAGGCGGCCGAAGGCGGCATCAACTTTCTTGACACGGCCGACGTGTACCCGCTCGGCGGCACCGTTGAAACCACCGGCCGCACCGAGGAGATCATCGGCCGCTGGCTGCAGAAGCAGGGCCCCACGGGGCGCCGCCGCTTCGTGGTGGCGACCAAGGCGGTCGGCAAGGTCGGCCCCAACAGCTGGGACCAGGGCGCCTCGCGCAAGCACCTGCTCGATGCCATCGACGCCTCGCTCAAGCGGCTGCAAACAGACCACGTCGACCTGTACCAGCTGCACAGCGATGACCGCGAGACGCCGCTCGAAGAGAGCCTGGAGGCGCTCGACACCATCGTCAAGTCGGGCCGGGCGCGCTACATCGGCGTGTCCAACTTCCTGGCCTACCGGCTAGCCCGCGCGCTCGGCAAGGCCGAGCTGTACAAGCTCACGCGCTACGTGTCGGTGCAGCCGCGCTACAGCCTGCTGTTCCGCGAGATCGAGCGCGAGCTGCTGCCGCTCGCGGGCGAAGAGGGCCTGGGCGTCATCCCCTACAACCCATTGGCCGGCGGCCTGCTCACGGGCAAGTACAAGCCCGGCGCCAAGCCCGAGGAAAACACGCGCTTCACCCTGGGCACCGCCGGCGGCATGTATCAAGACCGCTACTGGAACGAGCGCAGCTTCAACACCGTGACGCAATTGCACCAGCTGGCGGACGAAGCCGGCGTGCCGCTGGCCACGCTGGCGGTGGCCTGGGTCATGGCCAATCCGCTGATCACCGCGCCGCTGCTGGGCGCGAGCCGCCCCGAGCAGCTCGACGCCACGCTGGCCGCGGCCGCATACAAGCTGGACCCTGCGCTGAAGCAGAAGCTCGACGAGCTCACGGCCGAATACCGCAAGGGCGACGCGCCCCGCTAAGCCCCGAACGAGTGAAACCCAACCCCGCGCTGCTGCCATGGCACAGCTGATGTCGCTGCTGGTGCAGAACGCGATCGCGATCGTCTTCGCGGCGAGCTTTGCCGCGCGCCTCGGCTTGCCGGTGCCTGCGGCGGCGGTGCTGGTGGTGTCGGGCGCGCTGCTGGCCGCGGGCAGCGTCTCGGTGGCGGGCGTGGTGTTGGCCGCCGTACTGGCCAATGTGCTGGGCGACGGTGCCTGGTTCTATGCAGGGCGCCGCTTCGGCTACCGTTTCATGCGGCTTCTGTGCCGCATCTCGCTGTCGCCCGACTCCTGCGTGCGGCGCGGCGAATCACTCATCGGCCGCTGGGGCGGGCTCTCGCTGGTGGCCGCCAAGTTTGTGCCGGGCGTGTCAGTGGTGGCACCGCCCATGGCCGGCGCGCTGGGCATGCCGGTGTGGCGCTTCATCGTTTTCGACATTGGCGCCGCGCTGGTCTGGACCGGTGTTTTCCTCGGGCTGGGCTGGGTGTTTCGCGACCAGATCCAGGAAGTGCTGGCCATGCTGGCCCAGGCCGGCGGCATTGCCACGGTGGCGCTGGTGGTGGTGCTGGCTGTGGCGCTGGCGGTGCGCTACTGGCGCCGCCGCGCCTTCATGCGGCTTACCGGCATGCCGCGCATCACCGTCGATGAGCTGCAGGTTCTGCTCGCCAGCGAGACGCCGCCACTGGTGATCGACGTGCGCGGGGAGGCCGGCGTGCAGGTCGATCCGCGCCGCATCCCCGGTGCACTGCCGTACACGCTCAAGGCGCTGCAGCAGCGGCACCCGGAGCTGCCGCTCGTCGGCGGCCGCGACGTGGTCGTCTATTGCAACTGTCCCAATGAAGTGTCGGCCGCCCTGGCCGCGCGCGTGCTGCTGTCCCGCGGTGCGCGGCGGGCCTTGCCGCTGACCGGCGGGCTCGACGCCTGGGTGGCCTCCGGCCGGCCTACCAGCGTGCATTGAGTAAACGCCCTAAGGCAGCGGGCGCGGCGATCACTCCAGCCGGACCATCGGGCATGACAGCACCATCCGATCGTCGCGGGGCGAATGCAGCCAGCCAGGGAGGGCGCGGTTCCGGTATGACTCCAGCGACTGATACCCGCGCACGTCCCATCCATACCTGCTGATCTGTTCCGCCTCGATCACCTCGTAGCGGCAGTGCCGGCTGCGTGCCCCTAGCCGAAAGGCGATGCGGCCGCGCTCCTTGCCGGCCAGGTCCTTCTCCAGCACGCTGTAGCGGGCCGGCTTGCAGACGCTGAAGCTCGAGTTCCATTCAATGGTTCTGGTCCGGACGAACAGCCCGCCCGAACATGCGCGCCCCGTTCCGCTGAACACCCCTGTGAACGGTGCCTCTGCAGTCGCCGTGCCTGCCAGGCACGCCATGGCCAGAAATGCCATCACCGCCGCTCTGCTGAGTTTCTGCATGCCAATAGTCCTTCGTGTCCCGATGCGTCCCCGTGCCCGCACGATCTTATGTTCACACTGGCGCCCGGTGGTAGTCTTGCCCCCCGATGAACCTCCGCACCAAGATCGTCGCACTGGCCGTTGCACCGCTGCTGGTTGCGCTGGTGCTGGTGGCCCTGGCGGTGCGCCACCAGGAGCATGACCTGGCCCGGCGCGAACGCGCGCTCATCGAAAAAAGCTACATGGACCAGAGGCGCAGCGAACTGCGCAGCTATGTCGACCTGGCCGTGAGCACCGTGCGCCCGCTGTACGACGCGGGGCAGGACGACGACGAAACCCGCACCGAAGCCCTGCGCCGCCTGGCCGCGCTCGACTACGGCGACGACGGCTACTTCTTCGTCTACGACATGCAGGGCCGCTCGCTCATGCATTCGCGCCAGCCCGACCTGGTGGGCAAGAACCTCTGGGAACTGCGCGACGCCCACGGCCGCTTCACCATCCAGGACCTGATTGCCGGCGCGCGCGCAGGCGGCGGCTACGTCGAATATGAATGGCGCAAGCCCTCCAGCGAACAGATGGCGCCCAAGCTCGGCTACGTCACGGCGCTGCCGCGCTGGAGCTGGATGGTCGGCACTGGCCTTTACCTGGACGACATCGAGACCACGATGCAGGCGCTCGATCGCCAGATGAGCACCAACGTCACCACCACGCTGCTCTGGATTGCCGGCATCGCCGCCATGTGCCTGGCGGTGGTGAGCGCCACCGGCCTGCTGCTCAACCTCAGCGAGCACCGCGTGGCCGAAGCCAAGCTGCGCCTTCTTGCGCGCCGTGTGGTGCAGTCGCAGGAGGAAGAGCGCGGCCACCTCGCGCGCGAGCTGCACGACGGCACCAGCCAGACGCTGGTGTCCGCCAAGCTGCTCATCGAATCCGCCGTGGAAGCGCTCGACCGCGAAAGCCAGGCCGCGCCGCTCGCGCTTGCCAAGGCGCTGCAAAGACTCAACGATTCGCTGCTTGAAGTGCGTCGCATATCGCACCGCCTGCGGCCCGCGCTGCTGGACACCCTTGGCCTGCCCGCCGCGCTCCAGCGCCTGGGCGACGAGTTTGCCGAAGAGGGCGCCATCGACGCGTCCATCATGATCGAGGGCGAAGCCTACGAGCTTTCGCAAGAGGCCAAGACCGCGCTCTTTCGTGTCACGCAAGAGGCGCTGACCAACGTGCGCAAGCATGCAAAGGCGAACCGCGTGCACATCGACCTGGGCTTTTTTGAAGACGACGGCGTGCGGCTCGAAATTGGCGACGACGGCATCGGCTTTGACGTCGACGCCATGCAGCTTGACCCGCGGCGCGGCATTGGCCTGCGCAACATGCGCGAACGCATGGAGTCCATCGGCGGGCGTCTCCGCGTCACGTCGGGCGAAGGCGGCACCACCATCGTCGCCGAAGTGCCGACCCGCAGCGCAAAGCCCGAGTAGCCAGTCAGAAGAAGTCCCGACAAGATGGCAAAAGAAGACGCCGCCCCCATCCGCATCTTTCTGGTCGACGACCATCCGCTGGTGCGCGACGGCCTGCGCGCAAGGCTCGGCGCCATGCCCAACCTGGAGATCGTCGGCGAGGCCGGCAGCGCCGCCGAGGCGCTGGCCATGGTCGAATCGCTCAAGCCCGATCTGCTGCTGATGGACGTTGGCATGAAAGACATGAACGGCATCGACCTGGCCGCGCTGGTGCTGCAGCGCCAGCCTGCGCCGCACGTGGTGATGCTCAGCATGTATGACAACCCCGAGTACGTGCAGAAGGCCCTGCAGGTGGGCGCGCGCGGCTATGTGCTGAAAGATGCGCCGGCGGCGGAGATCGTCGCGGCCATTGAAGCGGTGTCTGGCGGCGGGACGTTCCTGAGCCCGGCCGTATCGAAGAAGCTGTTTCGCAACCAGGCGCCAAGACCGCTGCTCACGCCGCGAGAAAGTGAGATTCTCAGTGCCTTAGGCCGAGGTGAATCAAGCAAGCAGATCGCGCGGGACTTGGGGCTGAGCGTGCGCACCGTGGAGGCGCATCGGCAGAGTATCAAGCGGCGTCTGGGGATCGAGGGGCAGGCGGAACTGATCAAGTATGCGGTGGAGCATGCGAGGGAGTTTGGAAGGAGGTGAGGTGCGGACGCCAGATTCGGGCGTTCCTCCATAGTCCGCTTCGGTCGCTGTGCAATGCAGACATCCATAGCCGGCAAGTGCCTGGACGGTCTTGCCTGTTACGCTGCAAACCATCCATTCAAGCCCCGCCCCGAATGCCTGACCTCCCCCACAGCCCCGCCGCCGACCGCAACAAGCAGCCCATCCTCGATGCCCTGATCCGCATCCTCGGCGAGGGCGGCGCCGCGCTGGAGATCGCATCCGGCACAGGCCAGCACGCCGCCTGGTTCGCGGCAGCCATGCCGCAGTGGACTTGGCAGCCCACAGACGCCGATGCCCGCATGCTCCCCGCGCTCGCAAGCCGGGTCGCAGATGCCGCACTGCCCAATCTCCTTCCGCCGCTCCTGCTCGATGTGCTGGCGCCTCAATGGCCATTGCACGGTCCCGCGTCCGTTGAAGGTGAGGAAGAACGACGACAACAGCAGCATGCGAAGTTCAACGCGATCTACTGCGCCAACATGCTGCACATCGCGCCTTGGGCCACATGCGCCGCGCTGATGCAAGGGGCCGCGCGGCATCTGGTTTCCGGCGGGTTGCTGATCACCTACGGGCCCTACTTCGAAGATGAAGTGCCGCCCGCGCCAAGCAACCTGGCGTTCGACCAAGACTTGCGCGCACGCAATCCTGCCTGGGGCATCCGCCGGCTGGAGGATGTGGCGGCCGAGGCGGGCAGGGCAGGCCTCGTGCTGCGCGAGCGGCATGCGATGCCCGCGAACAACCTACTGCTGGTCTTTGGCCTCTAAGGCGTTTGGGCTTGTCTCACCCTTGGCAAGAAGAGCGGGCTACGGGCACCTGGCGCGAAAGCCGTTGACGACCTCGCCGAAGAGGCGCGCGGAGGCCTCCCTGTCGGCCCCGCAGATCAGCAGCAGGCCGATCAGTTTGCGGCTCGAGGCATAGCCAAAATACAGGAAGAGTCGTTCCGCATTGACTTCGACGGCATAGGTCATTTCAGTGCCGATGCCGTTTGCATGCGGCCTTACCATCCATCGAAGCACTTCCACGCCGCCGGGGCACTGCTGCTTGTACGCTTCGATCTGGCCGTTCATGTTTGTCTCTGCCACGTGCTGGCCTTTGTCTTCCGCCACCCTGAGAAGGTTGAGCTTGAGAACGATCGTCGCATCTTCCTTTTCGGAACGAAAACTGAAGGTGCTGGGGTCGGCGCTCGGGTCCATCTTCCAATGGTCGGGAAGATCGATGAAGAACTCCTCATGAGAATGGCGCCTGGTTCCACCAGCGCGCGGCTTGCCGGTCATCACGGCGGTCGGAATGGAAAAGGTGTAGCTGAGTTTCGTCGCGGCCCTGTCCTTCGTGTTCGATGACCTACCCGACTCCCCGACAAGCGTTGCCATTGATTTCCCTTGAAGACATTCCTGAAAACGGTACCTAGGACATTGGACCCGGTTCACACTTGTAAATTTGCAGGGGTCGAGGTCAACTTCCAGACTTTCCCTGCAACGGCGTTCCCGTCGTCCGGGAACCAACTTCGTCCACTGCGGAAGCTTTCATCCATGACCGACCTCTCTGTTTCTCCCCGCGTTGCCGTCGTCACCGGCGGCGCGCGCGGCATTGGCCTGGCCATCGGCCGATGGTTCCTGGCGCACGGCTACAACGTCGCGCTGCTCGATATCGATGCGCCCACGCTCGACCAGGCGGTGGCCGACCTGGCCGCACCGGAGAGGGTGCTTGGCGTTCACTGCGATGTTTCCGATCCGTCGCAGGTCGGCCGCGCCACAAAGGCGGTGGTCGAGCGCTTCGGGCATGTCGATGCGCTGGTCAACAACGCGGGCGTGGCGGTGTTCAAGCCGGTGCTGCAGACCACTTTCGAGGAATGGCGTGCGGTGCTGGGCACGAATCTTGACGGCGCGTTCTTGTGCACGCAGGCTTTCGGCGCGCTGATGGTCGAGCGCGGACGGGGAGCGGTGGTCAATGTCGCTTCCATCTCGGGCCTGCGCGCGAGCACGCTGCGGGTGGCCTACGGCACCAGCAAGGCGGCACTCATCCACCTGACCAAGCAGCATGCAGTCGAGTTGGGCAACGCCGGGGTGCGCGTGAACGTGATTGCACCGGGTCCGGTGGAAACCGAAATGGCCAAGCTGGTCCACACTGTGGCCATCCGCTCCGACTACTACGACACCATTCCGCTGGGCCGCTACGGCACGCCCGAAGAGATGGCCAACACGGTGGGCTTCCTGTGCAGCGATGAGGCCAGCTTCATCAACGGGCAGGTGCTCGCGGTCGATGGCGGCTTTGATGCGGCGGGGGTCGGCTTGCCGACCTTGCGCAAAGGCCAGCCCGCTTCCTCCTGAAACCTGTTTGGCTCTCAGCGCACGCGGGGCACCGCGGCCGTCAGCAGCGCAAGCGCCTGGTTCAGCGTCGAGGTCGCGAAGCGCTCGCCCTTGGAATGTCCTATGCGCACCACGATGAGATCGTGCGACGGAATCACCAGCACAAATTGGCCTCCGGCGCCGAGCATGTAGTAGGCCGATGTGGGCACGGCCAGCGAGCCCATCCCGTTGATCCAGAAGAAGCCGCCGTAGATGGGGCGCTTGTCCGCTGCCCACGCCGGTGCAACGCTGCTCACAAAATTGACGAAGCCCTCGGGAAGAAGGCGCTCGCCGTTCCACACGCCGTCTTGCAGGTAGAGATTGCCCAGGCGGGCCCAGTCTCGCGCCGACATGAAGTCGTAGCCTTGCGTGAGAAAGTTTCCGTAGGGATCGGTCTCGATCACCATCGAGCGGATGCCTATCTTGTCGAAGAGCGCGCGTTGCGGAAACGACAGGTATTCCTCGCCGCGCTTTTCTACCGCAAGGCGAACCAGGTAGTTGGCAAGCACAGGATCGGTGTTGCGGTAGCGGCCCACTGCGCCGGGAGGCCATTGCTGCGGGCGAGTGGCCGCATAGTTGAAGGCATTGATGCGGCCCGTGTAGTAGTAGATGTGATCGGGGTAGGTGCCGTTGGGATCGAAGTCCGGATCGTCCGGCGCCTTGATGCGCAGTCCGCTCGACATCTGCAGGACGTCCGAGATCTTGATCTTCTGCCGCTCATCGCCAGTGGCTTGCCACTCCGGAATCGGCGCCGGCTGGTCGAGCCTGTACACGCCTTGCTTGATGAGCACTCCCATCATCGTGGCGACGACGCTCTTGCCCATGGACCACGACTCGAGCGGCGTGGTTGCGCCGATGCCGCTCATGTAGCGTTCGGCAACGATGCGCCCCTTGTACGTGACCACGAAGGCCGATGTGTAGGCCTCCGGCACGCCGAATGCTGCGTCTACGGCTTCGTTCACCTTGGTCATGTTCACTTCGGCCGGAGGCGGGTCGCCCGGCAGCACGTCGCCCATGGGCCAGGGTTGAGCGGCGGGGTTGGGCAGCGTGCTCTTGACCGCGACGGGTGTGAAGAAAACATCGTCCCTGCCGGCCGGCAGCGTGACGCAGCCTTGCGAACCGAAGTGGCGCGCCACCAGCGTCGGGCCATTGGGAATCGAGATGCGAACTTCCTTCTTCACGCGGTCGACCACGGGCTTGCCCACGTTCTTGCGCTGGTCGTACGGCCCGACGAAGTAGCCGAGGCTTTCGGCAGCGACGTCGGGGTCGATGCCGGTGATGAACACGGCGGAGCACATCGTCTTGGCATAGCCGGAGGTGTTGTGTTCCAGCACGTTGCCGGGTGGCGGCACATAGGGCGTGTTCAGTTCGAGCGCACGCGCGCGGGCAATGAGCGCGTCCCGTTCCGGCAACTGTGCCGTGGTGTTCGGCGTGGGCGCCACTGGAGCGCCGAAGCCGACTCCTCCGCCACCCCCACCACCTCCACCGCCGCCGCAAGAGGTGAGGGCGGCCGCGATGCCCAAGGCCGCGGCGGTCGTGAAAACTGAACGGCGGATCGAGAACTTCATTGAGGTCCTTGCTGGCTGCGTCGACACCGGCGGAATTCTGAGTGAATACCTTGTGGCCGCCTAGCTCTTTCAACGGTCGCACACGCGGTGTAGCTCCAAGGTTTTCCTTTAGGGCAAGGAAGGCCGGAACACCGCTAGCGGCACATGCTGTAGCCGCCGGTCTCCAGATGAAGATGGTCCCGGTGCACGGCGTTGTACTCGGGGCCCAGAACGCCGTTGAAGAAGCGGCACGCGCCGCGATGCGCATCGAGCAGCAGCAGCGCCGCCGGATCGCTGTTCGCGTTTTCGGCAGCAGCGGCGGCGCCGCCCTGCGGCCAGGCTTTCAGCACGGTGATGTGCCGGCCGTCCGCCAGCGTCAGGCCGGCCACGTCGAGTGCATCGGCCGTTGCATGCCTGCTGCGCGAAGCGCCGGGCACCGCCCCTTCGCCGCGGTTCACGTTGCGGCACGCATAGCTGCCGAGATGATCGATGGCCACCACCGGCTGGCCGAAACGCTGCATGGCGGCGGGCTGCAGCGCGTGGCGCTCCCACATGAAGAAGGACAGGGCCATGGGACAGCTGAGCGAAGGCGCGGTGCCCAGGCGCACACCGGCGGAGCGCAGCCTCACGGCATTTTCAAAACCGCAGCCGGGGCCGGTGACGCGATCGGGCAGCAGGTCGTATTGCATGCCGGTTTGCGCCAGGGCCGCGAGGCAGCGCACCGGGTCTCGGCGGGCGCGCGAGAGCTTGAAGCCGGTCAGCCAGTCCGGCTCGGCCGCCACGTCGAGCGGCGCCCAAGGATTGAAGCGTTCCGGAATCTCGACCCTGCCGCTGGCAATGGCCCACACGCCCGCGGCAAACGCGGCGCAGACTGCGGCCAAGACGAGCCAGCGCTTGCGGCGCGAAGGTGCCGGCTTGGCAGGGTCATGAGAAGGATCCAAGATCAAGGCCTTGTCGCAATGACAAGGAAGGATTGATCGCCATGCTTCGGAAAGCTACGGACCTCAGCTTGACCGAGTTGTAGTCTGGGGCGGTCTTCTCGCGTCCGGTGATTGCTCGCAAGTCTCACCGCTCTGTCGCCTGCCGTAGGGCGCGCCCCACCCCATTGCCGCAACCTCAGATCGAACCGCTCAGTGCCTTGGGAATGGGCGCAATGATCAGCTTCTTGTCGCCCAAGATCATCAGGTTATTGCCATCCGCGCTGACGCGCATCCTGGGCTGGTAGCAGGAGTACATGGGGTAGGTGGACGTCTGGCAGCCGGGCAGATCGGCAATCGTGAAGGTGCCAACCAGTGGCAAATTGACCTGAGTGCCAGCCTCGATGCTTGTATCGAACACCTGCACGACGGGCAGTGCCGAACTGCCGGGTTCCACGGCGTAGCTCAAGATGTAGGCACGCCGCCCATCTGGCGAGAGTTGCGAGGCCCTGACGCCGCTCGACGGTTGTGTCACCCGGCCCACGGAGCCAAATGCCCGGTCATAGACCATGTAGCCGTTCATGAGGAAACGGTCTCCGCTGTCGCTCAAGCTCGTCTGCGAGTAGAAGAATTCCAGTCCGATGGGATTCGGCTTGAAGGTTCCGTTGACCGTGTCCATGTAGAGCATCGGCGGTGCCGGTGACATGGACGCGGATTGCGTCACCATCAGTCGTGAGCCGCCGCGCGCAACTGCGAAATACGGACCGTAGTAGCAGGAGCCGCAGGGGGGCGATGCGTTTCCAAAGGTCAAGGTGCGCAGATCGAAGAATCCCACCCCGTTCCAGCCGTAGCCGTGCCCGGTCGGCATCCACAGCTTGCCATCATTGGTGAAGGCAATACCTACTTCCGTATTGCTGCCGGTATCGGTGATGCCAGCTTCGGAGACATGGCTGCTCTTTATGCTGAAGGTCGCCAGATCAATCAAGTGAACATGGTCGCTCGTGTCCGTAGCAGCCAGTACGCTTCGATCGGACGCCAGAGCGATGTCCCGCAAGCCTGGAATGGAAAGCGTCGAACTCTTCCAAGTCGTGCCATTTGAACGAAACCGGACGATCGCGCTAAGGCCGACCGATTCATAAGTGGAGGGATACGAGGCATAGAGGTCGCCATACTTTGCGTCGTATACCAAGGTCCGGGGCATGCCCAAGTTGCTCGTGTCCAGCGTTGCGTACGGCCCCAAGCTGCGGCCGGCGGACCTTTGGGTGACCATTGAAAGCACGTCTGCACCCTGTGCCCGGAGTGAAGCGACCCCGCCGAGCGAGTCTGCCGCCGGCGCTGTCAGTCCGTCCGAACTTTCATCCTTGGCGGCAATGGCCCGGAATCCGGCGCTACTTTCCTTGGATAGCGAAAGCGACGAGGACGATGGGCCCGCGGACAAACCGTTGGAGCCCCCTTCGCTGCCACCTCCGCAAGAGGCGAGAACGGCAAGCAGTACTGTCAGTACCGCCTTGCAGGCAAGTTTTTCCATTCTTTCCCCCCACACTTTTCTCTGCGAACACTTGTTGGTTTGTTCGGCTGCGCATTCCAGCCGTTACCGTCTACCGGCGCGGCGTATTCTGCACGAGACAGGCTAAAGGTCTAGTCTTTGTTAATGCTTTTGGTGATATGCGCAACAACCGCTTCAGGGCTGTGCCGCAACCAGCGGATCCAGCTCGGCCCGTATGCGCCGTATCGCCACTTCATGCGGCAGCGTTTGCGCACCGCGGCCATAGGTCATGGCCTTGCGTATCAGCCGCAGCTGTTCCCGCTGCAGTTGCGTCTTCAGCCGCCTCGCGCGCAGGCCGAAGGTCCAGCCGATTTGCCTGCGAACGTTGTAGCGCAGCAGAGGCGCGCCCAGTCGCAGCCATTCGTCGTCGCGGATGAGGTCGCGCTCCGGCACAAAGTACGCCGCAAGCGCATGAAGGTACGCGCCGTTCTCGCGCGCGGCTTCGCGCCAGAAGAGCCAGGCCGCGGTCATCGCGGGAACGCCCTTGATGACGAGCAGGATCGCCATCTCGCCATAGCCTCCGTCGAAAAGATCTTCGAGCCACGGCGAGTTCCAGATGAAGTGCATGGCCCACGCGAGCGCAAAGCACAGCAGGGCGCAGGCGATCCTCAACACCATCGGCCGCTCCGGGTGCAGCAGGAACCACGCAACGCCGAAGGAGGCGATGGCGGTGTAGGCCGCGTGGCTCCAGAGCCCGCTCAGCAGCCCGCGCGTCAGCAGGTTGATGAGCACGGGGTACACCTGGTTTTCGAGCGGAAAGTGCATCGATGCGTTCACCGTGTACGTGAGGTTCTCGACCACCTGGAATCCCAGGCCCGTCATGGCACCGACGATCAGCACCGAAAGGTAGGTCTGGAACTGGTTGCGCGCCACCAGCACCAGCAGCACGACGCCCGCAAGCTTCAGGAACTCCTCGGTGATCGGCCCCGCGATGGCCGGTCCCCAGGCGGCGACGAAATCCGGCGATACGAGCTTGGCGCACAGGCTCTGGATCGCGATGTTGGCCGGCGCGGCAAAGTAAACGGCACCCAGCCCGCCCCATGCAAAGGCGAGTGCGAAAGCCTCCGGTGGATGCTGCTCGAGCAGATCCAGCGCACGAAAGACCAGCAGGAAAACCAGCGTGTAGATGGCCCACACCAGCACGCCGAGCAAGGCGGTGATGGGGACCACGCGGAAGCCCATCGAGAGCATGTTGACCGTGTAGAACAGCCCGTTCACGATCAGCGCCGCCAGCACCCAGAAAGCCGCCCTGTGCGGCTGGAAGAACGAGTCGGTGCCAATGGGCCAGACGCCCTGGTCCTGCTGGCCGGAGACCTGCGGGTTCACTGCGGCGCCTCCAAATCCATCGACTCCAGCATGCCGCGTGCCTCGGCCATTGCTTCGTTCAGGCCGTCGGTGGCACCGTAGAAGTCGATCTGCACCAGCGACCGGCGCCGCAGGTCGACTACCTGCCAGAAGCGGCCGGCCAGCTTCGAGCCGTAGTAGGCAAAGGTCTTGCCCTGCAAGCCCCACGTCGTTACAAAGTCCGACGGGTCGCCGTCGATGCGCAAGCGCTGGCCGCGCTCCATGAGCCGCTGCTGCCGCACCAGCGGCCCGTCCGGCCCGCCCGCCCATGGGCCCGTGGTCACCAGGAACTTGTGGCCGCCCTTGAATAGCATCAGGGACCGGCCCGCCTTCGAGCGGGACACGTCCATCTCCCACCCGCTGGCGGGAATGAACCGGGCATGGCCCACCTCGATCATCTCGCCCGCGGGCAGCGGCCGGTTGCCCGGCGTGTGCCGGTCCCAGAACACGAGCCCGCCCACGTAGGCGGCAATGGCCAGCAGAACGGCGAGCGCGCCTGGCCAAGTGCGGTACGGGATTCGGCGTGAGGGCTCGGGCATGTTTTGATCGTGCCATATCCGCCTGCTCGCGTTAGAGTCCGTCCACGTCCACAAGACCGCCATTCCACATGCCCGACGCACTCGCAGTACCCACGCCACGTCACCGCATGCCACTGTTGTTGCTTCGTCTGCTTTCCATCGGCGCCTGCCTCCTGGCGCTGGGCTGCGCAAGCCCGCGGCCGCCACCTTCATCGGCTGGCTACGGCAGTTCTCCGCTCAGTTCCGAAGAATCGAACAGCGTCGCAATCCATGCGCTCGGCCTGGTGGGCACGCCGTACCGCTATGGCGGCAACACGCCCGAGGGCGGTTTCGATTGCAGCGGGCTCATCGGCTACGTCTACAAGAACAGCGCGGGCCAGGCCACGCCGCGCACGGTCGCGCGCATGGCGGCGTTCGGCCGGCCGGTGCCCGCGTCGGAGATCCGTTCGGGCGATTTGGTGCTCTTCGGCGCGTCCACGCCCACGCATGCGGGCATCTACGTGGGGGCGGGGCAGTTCGTGCATGCGCCGTCGACCGGCGGGGAGGTGCGGCTCGATCGGCTCGACGGCATCTACTGGTCGCGCCAACCCATGCAGGCGCGCCGGCTCTAGGCCCCGGAAAACGCCAGTCAATCCAACTTAACGGATCGATGTAGTCATTGGTCTACAGGGATGCCTGCCTTGGGGCGGCCTGCCCGGTGTGGCATGCTGTGCCGGTATCACTGAACCTCGCCGAGGTGCCCATGAAAAAACTTCTCGTACTGGCTGTTCTTGGCCTTGTCACCATCCTCCCCGCATTCGCGCAGCGCGACGACGCCTACGAAAACGACCGCCGCTACTGCGCCAGCGGCCGTTCCGGCGTCGATTTCAATACCTGCATGTGGCGCATGCAGCGCGACCGCGAAGAGCGCTATGAGCGCCGCGAGCAGCGCGCTTACGAACGGGAGCAGCGCCGCGAATACGAGCGCCGCGAGCGCTGGGCCGAACAGCCTCCGCCGCCCCCGGCCTACCGCCAGTGGGACGGCCCGCAGGGCGGCGAGCAGCCAAGGCTGAGCGACATGCAGCAGCGCGCGCTCGACAATTGCAATCTGCTGGCACCGCGCGACCAGCCCCGTTGCCGCGCGACGGTGATGTCCACCGTCCGGTAGTTGGCATTGCGCTTCCGTCGCGGAAAGCCGCGGCGTGTGGCCGCGCGCTAGGGTTTTCCATTAAGAATTCCCACGCATGGCAACTGCGCAGTGCGACGGATGCGGCTTCGAGGCCGGTGGGGAACACTCCCGGGTTCCAATCCCGAGGAGACATTCCCAATGCACAGCATCCGCCGCCACCTGGTGTGGCTCGTCGTGGCCGTGGTCGGCGCATTCGCGCTGGCCACCGTCGCCCTCACGCGCGGTGAAAGCGTCAACGCCCTATGGGTGGTGACCGCCGCGATCTGCACCTACCTGATCGCCTACCGCTACTACAGCCTCTTCATCGCCGAGAAGGTGCTGGGACTGGACGGCAACCGCAAGACGCCGGCGCACCGCCACAACGACGGGCTCGACTACGTGCCCACCGACAAGAACGTGCTGTTCGGCCATCACTTCGCGGCCATTGCCGGCGCCGGCCCGCTGGTGGGCCCGGTGCTCGCCGCGCAGATGGGCTACCTGCCCGGGCTCTTGTGGGTGCTGGCGGGCGTGGTGTTTGCGGGCGCGGTGCAGGACTTCATCATCCTGTTCATCTCCACGCGGCGCGACGGCCGCTCGCTCGGTGATCTCGTCAAGCAGGAGATGGGCACGGTGCCCGGCATGATCGCGCTGTTCGGCACCTTCATGATCATGATCATCATCCTGGCGGTGCTGGCGCTGATCGTGGTGAAGGCGCTGGCTGAATCGCCATGGGGCACCTTCACGGTGGCGGCCACCATTCCGGTGGCGCTGTTCATGGGCGTGTACTTGCGCTTCATCCGCCCGGGTCGCATCGGCGAGGTGTCGCTGATCGGCTTCGTGCTGCTGATGCTCGCCATCTTTGGCGGGCAGGCCGTGAGCCAGAACCCCGAATGGGCGCCGCTCTTCACCTTCGACGGCAAGGCGCTCACGTGGATGCTGGTGGGCTACGGCTTCATTGCCGCCAGCCTGCCGGTGTGGCTGCTGCTGGCGCCGCGCGACTATCTTTCGACCTTCCTGAAGATCGGCACCATCATTGCGCTGGCGCTGGGCATCGTGTTCGTCATGCCGACGCTGCAAATGCCTGCGCTCACGCAGTTTGCGCAAGGCGGCGGGCCGGTGTGGGCGGGCAGCATGTTCCCGTTCCTGTTCATCACCATTGCGTGCGGTGCGGTGTCGGGCTTTCATGCGCTGATCTCGTCGGGCACCACGCCCAAGATGCTCGACAACGAGCGCCACGCGCGATTCATCGGCTACGGCGGCATGCTGGCCGAATCGTTCGTGGCGGTGATGGCGCTGGTGGCGGCTTCGTGCATCGAGCCCGGCATCTACTTTGCAATGAACAGCCCCGCCGCGCTGGTGGGCAGCACCGCGCAGCAGGCGGCGCAGACCATCTCCAGCTGGGGCTTTCTGGTCACGCCCGAGATGCTGGTGCAAACCGCCAAGGACGTGGGCGAGAGCACCATCCTCGGCCGCGCGGGCGGTGCGCCCACGCTGGCAGTGGGCATGGCCCATATCCTTCACCAGGTGATCGGCGGGCAGGCCATGATGGCCTTCTGGTATCACTTCGCCATTCTGTTCGAGGCGCTCTTCATCCTCACGGCCGTTGACGCCGGCACCCGCGCGGGCCGCTTCATGCTGCAAGACCTGCTGGGCAGCTTCGTGCCCGCGCTCAAACGCACCGATTCGCTGCCGGCCAACCTGATTGCCACGGCGCTCTGCGTGGCGGCTTGGGGCTACTTTCTGTACCAGGGCGTGGTCGATCCGCTGGGCGGCATCAACACGTTGTGGCCGCTCTTCGGCATCTCCAACCAGATGCTGGCGGCGGTGGCGCTGCTGCTGGGCGTGGTGGTGCTGTTCCGCATGAAGCGCGAGCGCTATGCGTGGGTGGCCATTGCGCCGGCCGCATGGCTGCTGGCCTGCACGCTCACGGCCGGCTGGCAGAAGATCTTCTCGCCCGATCCGAAGATCGGCTTTCTCTCGCACGCCGCAAAGTACACCGAAGGCCTGGCCAACGGCGTGCTGGTGGCGCCCGCGAAGACCACAGAGGCCATGTCGCGCATCGTCTTCAACGACCGGCTCGACGCCGTGCTCTGTGCGCTCTTCATGTTCGTGGTGCTGAGCGTGCTGGTGTATGCCGTGAAGGCGTGCCTTGCGGCGCGCGCAGCCAACCGTCCGACCGCGCAAGAGACGCCGTTCGAACCCGTCGCCATATCGGCGGCGCGCTGAAGCGAAGCCATGGGTTTCGCAATGCCGGAAGCCGGGCGCTACTTCGCCCGCTCGCTCAAGCAGTCGCTGCGGCTCATGGTGGGCATGCCCGACTACGACGCCTACCTGACCCATATGGCGGCCACACACCCGGACCGCCCGCCGATGAGCTACGAGGCTTTTTTTCGCGAGCGGCTCGAGGCGCGCTACGGCGCCGGCAAGGGCCGCTGCTGCTAGGGCACAGCGCCGGCCTGTTCCTGTTGTTCGCTTGACCCGCTCGGAATGCGGGTGATAGCCTGCGATCGCCCGCGCGAAGCGGGCTTTCTTTCGCCCAAGCTCGAACGAACCAACGAACAACAGAACGGACCTATGACCTTTCGCAAGCGCCACTCCTTCGTCATGAAATCCGCGCCGCTGCGCACCGCCTGCCACGGCATGGTGCTGGCCAGCGCACTGCTGGCTGGCAGTGCCCTGGCCCAGAAGCCGGACCAGGCCGTGCTGGACGCCGCCACGCAACAGAAGGAAGAGGCGCTCAAGCTGCTCGAGCGCATGGTCAACATCGACTCGGGCTCCGGCAACACCGAGGGCCTGGACAAAGTGCGCGCAATGGCGGTCGAAGAGCTGCGCAAGCTCGGCGCGCGCATCGAGACCTTTCCGGCGGAGCCGCATCCCGGCACCAACGTGGTCGCCACGCTCACCGGCCAAGGCAAGAAGAAGATCCTGATCCTCGCGCACATCGACACCGTGTTCAAGGAAGGCACGGCCGCGGCCAAGCCGTTCTACATCAAGGACGGGCGCGCCTACGGCCCCGGCGTGATGGACAACAAGGGCGGCGTGGTCGCCGGGCTGCAGGCGCTGAAGATCCTGCAGAAGATCGGCTTCAAGGACTATGGGCAGATCACCTTCCTCATCGACACCAACGAGGAGGTGGGCTCGGTCGGCACCAGCGCGCTCATCGAGCGCGTGGCCAGGCAGCACGACGTGGCGCTGAACCTGGAACCTGGCCGCCCGGCTGACGGCCTCGTGGTGGAGCGCAAGGGCTCGGCCACGGCGCTGATCGAAGTGAAGGGCCTGGCCTCGCATGCGGGCGTTGCGCCAGAAGCCGGCCGCAACGCCGCCATGGAAGTGGCGCACCAGGTGCTGCAGCTTTCAAAGACGGCGGATGCCGCAAAGAAGACCACGGTCAACTTCACGGTGCTCACGGCCAACGGCCCGACCAACGTGATTCCCGCGAGTGCCAGCGCGAAGGGCGACGTGCGCGCCGCCACGCCTGAAGAACTCGACCGCGTCGAGAAAGACCTGGCCCGCATCTCGCAGAACAAGCTGATCCCCGACACCGAAGTGCGCGTGCGCCTCATCCGCGGCCTGCCGCCGATGCCGCGCTCGCCTGCATCGGACAAGCTGGTCACCATGGCCGAGGGCATCTACGGCGAGATCGGCAAGAAGCTCACCATCGAGAGCAGCGGCGGCGCGGCCGATGCCAGCCTGGTGGCGGGGGTAGGCGTGCCGGTGCTCGACGGCTTCGGCATCGTGGGCGGCGGCATCCACACGCCGGAGGAATACGCCGAGGTCGAGAGCGTGGTGCCGCGCCTCTATCTGCTGTCGCGCATGCTGATGGACCTGAGCGCCAACTGAGTCTTGTGAGGGCAGAGGCTCAGCCAGCGGCTGAGCCCGGCTGTGCAAATTCCAGTTTCTTTTTGCAAGCGCTTGCTGCCACCATGCACTCCACATAACGCAATGGTGGAGAACATCGATGGCATCCGAACTGAATCAGATCACGAGCTGGTCCTTGCGCTGGCGCATCTTTCTTGCGGGCGCGTTGTGCCTTGTGGCGGCGCTTTCCGCGGCACGGCCGCACGGCACGGACGTGGTGCTCCATGCCGACCAGCGCTTTCAGCTGGCACTGGAAGCGCAGGCGGCGCGCGACTACCCCACCATGCTCCAGGAGCTGCGGCAGGCGGCGCTGGAGGACAACGCCGAGGCGCAGGAAATGCTCGGCATGGTGTTGCTGGCCGGCCCTGCGCTGTATGGCGCCGCGATCAAGGCCGATCGCTGCGAAGCGCGCCGGTGGATGCTTCGGGCCGCCTCGCAAGGCAGCGATACGGCCAGGGTCCAGCTCACGTTCCTGAACCGGCTGCGCCAGTCTCCGGCCGGAAGGAACGTCTGCGAGTGAATCGGCACTGGCGCCGGTGACTTGCTGTTACCTGGGTATGCGCGAGGGCGTTTCATCGGTGAATGCGCGGGCTAGACTGTTGGTTCACGCAATCATCGGCACGAGGCCGACTCACCATGAAACTCTGGTCCATTTCCATGGCGCTTGCCTTTGCCGGCGCCGCCCATGGCGCTGAAAACTGCGAAGCACTGCGCACCCAGATCGAATCGAAGATCGCCGCGTCGGGTGTGACGCGTTTCAGTGTCACCACCATCGATGCCAATGCACAAGCCAACGGCCAGGTGGTGGGCAGCTGCGATCTCGGCAGCAAGAAAATCGTCTATCAGCGCGAAGGCGCCCCCGCCACCGACGGCGCCGCGGCACGCCCTGCGCCCGCGCCGGCCGGCGAACGCATCCTCACCGAATGCAAGGACGGCACGGTGACCGTCGGCGGCACCTGCAAGCAGTAAGCCGCCGCCCTGTCACCGCACTTATTTCCGGAGCTCATTCTTGTCCAGCAAAGTCTCTCGCATCGCACTCTCGGTTTCGGCCGCCGCCATCGGAAGCATCGCGGCCTACTGGACTCTCCTGGCCACACGCCAGGGGCACATCCTGTTCAACGCCAGAAAGCTCCCGGTCGTTCATCTGTCCGACGACTTCTCGACCTACTCGCACACGGTGCCGGGCGGCATGGTCCGCGGCTATGTCTACCACCCGCAGGGCGAAGACGCGCTGCAGGACCTGTTCATCTATTTCGCCGGCCGCGGGGAGGACGTGCGGGCCACCGCGCAGGCGCTGCACTGGCTGCCCGCAGGTTTCGGATTCGCGGCGATCAACTACCGGGGCGTGGCCGATTCGCAGGGCCATCCGTCCGAGATCGCCTCGGTGGCGGATGCGATCCAGTTTGCCAGCCACCTGCGCAAAGCCTTTCCCAACGCGCGCCTGCACGTGGTCGGGCGCAGCCTGGGTACGGGCGTGGCCATCCAGCTGGTGGCGCAGCATCATTTCTCCAGCTTGCAGCTGGTCACGCCCTACGACTCGATGCTCGAAGTGGCGAAGCGGCGCTTTCCGCTGGTGCCGCTGTCGCTGTTGCTGCGGCACCGCTTCGACTCGCTCACGCACTGCAAGGAAGTGGCCGCAAAGACCCAGGTGCTGCTGGCCGAGCGCGACGATGTGGTGCTGCCCGAGCGCTCGCAGAAACTCATCGCGGCCTGGCCCACGCCCGTCAACGTGCAGACTATTCCTGGCTCCGACCACCACAGCATCATGGGCCTTGAAGCCACGTGGCTTCACCTGGTCGACTTTGCGCTGACGGCGATTCTTCCGGAGCCCGAACCTGAACCGGCCCAGCCTGTGGCGGCCTGAGCCGGCGGGGCCGGCGTGCTCGGCCTTCGCTCAGGGCCGGCCTGAATCCTTGGTGAACCTATGTGGCCCAGATGCGCGGAGAGCTCGCGGGCAGCTTCCACAGATCGGCGCGCCATGCCTGCCACACCTGCCGCAGCAGCTGCATCGCGGGCTCGACCACCGGCGCGAGCACGCGCAGCACGACGATCTCCGCATGGGGGCTCGTCGCACCCGCGCTCTCCTGCAATCCATGCGCATCGATGGCGCTGCGCGCAAGCGCCAGTAGCGCCTCGCGCCGCGCCTTGGTGGCCGGCGTGCCCGCCACGAAGAACAGCGACGCAATGCAGCGGTGCCCGCCAAAGCCCAGCGGGCTTTGCAGCAGCCGCTGGTCCGCCGCATCAATGCGCCCGCGCTCGAGCCACACGCCGGGCACTTCGATGTGCTGGAGGTAGGTGCCGCGCTCGAAGGGCTGGTTGGCATTCGGCAGGCCGAGCGCGGTCACGTCCCAGCCGATCATCTCGGCGCCGGGCTCGGCCTCGATGGTCAGCCGGTTTTCCGCCTGGCAGCCGCTGTAGCAGATCGCCTCCAGTGGCAGCCATTCGAGCCGCGCGCCCTTGGCAAGCCGGATGCGCGTGCGCTGCAGCGCCAGCTCGCCCTCGGAGCGGTAGAAGCGCGACGCACCGGGCGTGGTGATCAGCCCGTGGCTGCCGTCGGCGGCCTCGATGTCGATGTCCAGCGTGTCGCCGCCCACCAGTCCGCCCGGCGGATGCACCAGCACGTTGTGGCAGATCGCATCGCCTTCCGGATAGAGGCTTTGCAGGATTCGAAGCGGCCCGTCATGGCGGAAGCGCGCAACGCTGCGAGCGGATTCGTGCCGGTAATCGAGATGGAGACGTGCGTGCCAGGACATCCAACGAGTCTATTCGCCCCGCAGCTTTCTCCTGTAGAGCTAGCTGGCCCATGCTCCATCGTGCGCGGCGCTGGCTTCGTCGAGCAGCGCGGGGCCGATACATTCGATCGGGTGCGGAGAGGCGCGGAACACGTCGCGGCACGACAGCTCCGCGTCGCGCTGGTCCTGCCGTTCGCCGCGGAACACGCGCAGCCGCTCGGCGTCGATGCCATACACCACGCGGCCGATGTTCGACCAGAAGATTGCGCCCGCGCACATCACGCAGGGCTCGCCCGATGCATAGAGCGTGGCACTGGCCAGCTCGTCGCGCGTAAGCCCGCGGCCCGCGAGTGCGCGCAGGGCGTTCACCTCCGCGTGCGCCGTGCAGTCGCCGGTCTCGGCGTTGCTGTTGCCGGCTTCGGCCAGCACTTCGCCGTCGGCCGAGACGATGACCGAGCCGAAGGGCCGGTTGCCTCGACGCCGGGCCGCATGCGACCAGACGATTGCCTTGCGCAGGTAGCGTTCGTCGCGTTCGTCGAGCGAGGTTTCTTCAGGGTATGCAATATGGCTGCCAGCGGGATTCATGTCTTCCATCATGTCTTGGAGAGGGTTCGTTCACTGCGCAATGGCAGCATCGAAGAATTGAAGATCGCGTCGGACGCGGGCTTGACCTTGAGGCCGAATACTTCGACGACCTCGTCCACCTGCAGCTCGAGCGTGAGCTTCTGGATGTCGCCCAGGCCGTGGCTGCGCGTGTCGGCCGCGCCCACGTATTGCGCCGTGACGCCCCAGCGCTCCAGCTCCAGTTTTTCATCGAGGATGGGTTCGCGCTGGCGCATGGCGGCAATGCTGGGCGCGGGGTTGGCAAAAGTCTCGACGATGGCACGGTTGGTGGCTCGCAGGAAAGCCGCAACGAGCTTCGGATTTTGCGCGATCAGGTTGCTGCTCGCGAGAATGGCGTTGCCGTACAGGTTGACACCCGCATCCGCATACTTGAGCACCGACAGCTCCTCGCTTTTCATGCGCGCGAAGAGCGAAATGGCGGAGTCGTGAAAGTAGGTGGCGGCATCCACGTCGCCACGCACCATCACGTTGTCGCGCGCGCTGAAGTCGGTGGTCTGCCACTGGAAGGCATCGCTGCGCATGCCCTGCTTGCGCGCCACCATCGGCCACGCGCGGCGGGTCGATTCGACGGCCGCTGCCGCCACCTTCTTGCCCGTCAGGCTCTTGAAGTCGGTCGTCACGCCGCGGTCCTTGCGGCCGATGATCACGAAGGGTGCGCGGTTGTAGTACTGGTACACGGCCTGCACCATCGGGGTGCCGGGGTTCTGCGCATTGAACTCGACCAGCGAGCTGATGTCGCCCAGGCCCATCTGGTAGACGCCGCTCGCGATGCGCGTGATCGAGGCGACCGAGCCGGCGCCGGTGTCGATGGTCACGTCCAGGCCTTCGTCCCGGTAGTAGCCCTTGCTGTGCGCGAGGAAGAAAGGCGCGGTCTGGCCGTTGATGCGGAAGTCGAGCGTGAACTTGAGCGGGGTGAGCTTGCCGGCGCCCTGGGCAAACACGGCGGGGGCGGCGATAGGGAGCAGGGTGGCGGCGCTGCCGCCAAGAAAAAGTCGACGTTGCATGTGGGGCCTCGGAATCTGATGAGTCTTGAATTCCCCCGCACAAAGCAGAGGCGCTTCAAGAGCAATTTCCGGGCGGGCGCACAACGGTGGTGCGTGCGCTGCTGAACGCTTCTACTCTTGCGGACGCTGATGCAGGACCCATGCCAAGCCGCATGCCACCGTCTTTTGCTCGGGCATTGCACAAGGCACTTTGAAGAGACGCGGGCCCGCGCCACAATGCGGGCGCGCAATTTGCAAGTCAGGTGGCGCAGAGTAGAAGCGTTCAGCCCTCGCGGCAGGAAATTGCTCTTTCAAGTTCGTACGTACCCACGCGCAACCGAAGGAGTCCACGCATGCTCGTCACCCAACAACCCGTCTTCCGCAAGTTCTGGCATGCCGTCATGCCGCTCACCGAACTGGCCACCGGCCCGAAGCCTTTCAGGCTGCTGGGCGAAGACATCGTTCTCTTCATTGACGCCGACGGCCAGCCGGCCGCGTTGCGCGACCGCTGCTGCCACCGCACCGCGAAGCTTTCGAAAGGCTGGTGCGTCGATGCCGAAGGCCGGGCCTGCGGGCAGGGCGCCATTCAGTGCGGCTACCACGGCTGGACCTACGACCGGAGCGGGCAAGTGATCCGCATCCCTCAGTACGAGGCCGACCGCAAGATTTCGCCCGAGTACAAGACCCCGGCCTACCGCTGCACTGCGCGCTACGGCTACGCGTGGGTGGCGCTTGAAGAACCCATTGCCGACATTCCCGCCATTCCGGAGTTCGACGATCCGGGCTACCGCACGATATTCCAGTTTTATGAAGAGTGGCAGACCAGCCCGATGCGTGCGCTCGAAAATTCTTTCGACAACTCGCACTTCAGTTTTGTGCATCGCGCCACATTCGGCGTGGCAGCAAGCCCGAAGCCGAGCAAGTACGAGTTGGTGGAAAACGAGAGCGGTTTTTATGCCGAGACCGTGATCGAGGCGGTGAACCCGGCCAAGTTTCACGCGATCAGCGGCGTGACCGACCCGATCACCACGCGCCACATGCGCAACGCGTACTTTCTGCCGTTCTCGCGCCGGCTCGACATCGAATACCCGAGCGGCGTGCGCCACATCATCATCAACTGCTTCACGCCAATCGACGACGGCCGCATGCAGCTGTGCCAATGGTTGTTCCGCAACGACGCCGAGGCCGACTGCGCGGCGCAGATGCTGATCGACTTCGACGCGGAGATCACGCGCGAGGACAAGGACATTCTCGAATCGACCGATCCCGATGCGCTGGTCGATACGCGGCGGCGGGGTGTCGAATATTCGATGGAGTCCGACCGGCCTGGGATGCTGATTCGCAAGCACCTGATGCAGTTGCTTGCGAAGCATGGCGAAGCGGAGGTTTATCGCGGGATGAACGTGACCATTCCGATCGCCAAAGCTGCCTGAGTTTTTAGGCGTTGCCAGTGCACCAGCCCCGAACAGATCCCCAAATCCGCAGGCCTCAGGTTACCGCAGTCGCAGGATTCGGACGCGCGGCGCGCGACGGCCCTTGCGTATAACGGTCCATCGCCAGCCCGTCCGTACGGATCTCTGGCCGCTGGCCCGTCACGAGGTCTGAGATCAGCTTGCCCGAGCCGCAGGCCATGGTCCAGCCGAGCGTGCCGTGGCCGGTGTTGAGGAACAGGTTCGCATAGCGCGTGGCGCCGACGATCGGCGTGCTGTCGGGCGTCATCGGGCGCAGGCCAGTCCAGAAGGTGGCGCGAGGCAGGTCGCCGCCGGGGAACAGGTCGCTCACCACCTTCTCGAGCGTGGCGCGGCGGTGCGGGTTCAGCCGCAGGTCGAAGCCGCCGAGTTCGGCCATGCCGCCCACGCGAATGCGGTTGTCGAAGCGCGTGACGGCCACCTTGTAGGTCTCGTCCAGCACGGTCGATTGCGGCGCCAGCGATTCGTCGACAAGCGGCACGGTGAGCGAGTAGCCCTTGACGGGGTACACCGGAATGTCGAGGCCCAGCGATGCGATGGCGGCGCGCGAATAGCTGCCGAAAGCCATCACGTAGCGGTCGGCCGTGAGGATCTTGCCGGCGCTGGTGCTTACGCCGGTGATGCGGTCGCCCGCCATCTCAAGGCCTTCGATCGTCTGGCCGAAGCGGAAGTCCACGCCCATGCCGCGTGCGATGTCGGCAAGGCCGCGCGTGAACAGGTGGCAGTCACCGGTCTCGTCATTCGGCAGGCGCAGGCCGCCCGTGAGGCGGTCGCGTGCGCCGGCCAGTGCGGGTTCCACGCGCGCCAGCGCATCACGGTCGAGCAACTCGTAGGGCACGCCGCATTCCTCCAACACCGCAATGTCGCGCTGCACCGCGTCGAGCTGCGCCTGGGTGCGGAACAACTGCAGCGTGCCGCCGGTGCGGTGCTCGTAGTTGAGGCCGGTTTCCGCGCGCAGCTGCTGCAGGCAACCGCGGCTGTATTCGGCCACGCGCATCATGCGTTCCTTGTTCACCGCATAGCGCTCGGGCGAGCAGTTGCGCAGCATCGCTGCCATCCAGCGCAGCTGGAACAGCGTGCCGTCAGGGCGGATGGACAGCGGCGCGTGCTTCTGGAACATCCACTTGACGGCTTTGAGCGGAATGCCGGGCGCGGCCCATGGCGTCGAGTAGCCCGGCGACACCTGCCCGGCGTTGCCGAAGCTGGTTTCTTCTGCGGGGCCGGACTGCCGGTCGAGCAGCGTCACGTCGGCGCCTGAGCGCGCAAGGTAGTAGGCCGTCGTGGTGCCGATCACGCCGCCGCCGAGAACGATGACTTTCATGGGTATTTACGCGAATGAAGGTGAATGCATGAAATCTAAAGCGCACAATCCAGTGAATTCCATCGTTTTTGGTTGTGGCGCAGTGAAATTCACTGCCAAAGACCTGCCCCGAGCCCCATGGGAAGTGAAATGCCCGAACTCGACCGCATCGACCGCAAGATCCTCGACCTGCTGCAGCGCCAGGGACGAATTTCCATGACCGAACTGGCGGAGCGCATCGGCCTGTCGGCATCGCCCTGCGCGGAGCGCGTGAAACGCATGGAGCGCGAGGGCGTCATCAGCGGCTATCACGCGCATGTGTCGCCCGAGGCGCTGGGCAAGACGCTGCTGGTGTTCGTCGAGATCAAGCTGTCGGCCAAGTCGGGCGACGTGTTCGACAAAGTTCGCAAGGAACTGTTGCATATGCCCGAGGTGCTCGAGTGCCACCTGGTCTCGGGCAGCTTCGACTACCTTGTGAAGGCGCGCCTGCGCGGCATGAGCGAGTACCGGCACCTGCTTGGCGACATCCTCAAGAAGCTGCCCGTGGCGGCCGAGTCGCACAGCTACGTGGTGATGGAGGAGATCAAGGAAACATTGATGCTTGCGGTGGACCGCTGAGCGAGCGTGCCGCGGCTACGATGGCGCGGCATTCACACCTCACAAGGACATCGGCATGAGCATCACGGTCCGGCGCGACGGCATCACGGGTACGCGTCACATTCTCAAGATCCGCGACCACGAAATTGCCATCGATGCCTCGCCGGCCGGCGGCGGCAGCGACGCGGGGCCCGAACCCCACGACCTCTACGACGCCTCGCTGGCCGCCTGCAAGGCGCTCACCGTGCTCATCTACGCGCGCCGAAAAGGCATGCCGGTCGAAGACATTGAGGTGGTGGTCGACCGTGACGACAGCGAGGAGCGCAAGGGCGTCTACCGGCTCAAGTCGAGCCTGCGCGTGACGGGTGAACTCACCGACGCCCAGCGGGACGAACTGCTGCGCGTGGCGGGCAAGTGCCCGGTACACCGGCTCATGGCCGAGGTAAAGACGGAGATCGAGACGGATTGGGCCTGAAGAGGCCGCCTTTCATTCAGCGCGCGGCGTTCGCGCGCTTCGCATAGCGGTCGCCCCAATCGGCCAGCGGCCCGAGCGCCGCATTGAGCGATGCGCCCAGCTTCGTCTCGGAATATTCCACCCGCGGCGGCACCTCGTGAAACACCTCGCGATGCACGAGGCCATCCGCCTCCAGCTCGCGCAGCTGCTGGATCAGCATCTTTTCGCTGATGTCGGGCAAAAGCCGCCGCAGCTCGCCGAAGCGGCGCGCCTGCACATGAAGCTCCCACAGGATCACCGCTTTCCATTTGCCCCCGATGACTTCGAATGCGGGGCCGATGCCGCAGGAATAGGGGTTCTTCGCTTTCATTGGCCGATCCTTCTCTGGCTTCATTACATACATTTTGGTAAGTACCTTACTTTATCGTAGGTACTTGACCATTAGAGAGTGAGATTCCTACGATGCGGACCTCCTCTTCACAACTCGCGAATGGACTGCCATGGGCAACAAGGAAATCACCGTACTTGGGCTGGGATCGATGGGCCAGACCCTTGCGCGCCTCTTCCTGAACAAGGGGTACAAGGTCACGGTCTGGAATCGCACGGCCGGCAAAGCCGATGCGCTGGCGGACCGCGGTGCCGTGGTCGCGCGCAGCGCCGCCGAAGCGGTGCGCGCAAGCCCGGTGGCCGTGATGTGCGTCTACGACTACCGCGCGGCCGATGCGATTCTTGCGATGGAGGGCGTGGCGGCCGCGCTGGATGGCCGCCTGCTGGTGCAACTGAGCACCGGCAGCCCGCAGGACGCGCGCAATGCCGAGGCCTGGGCGCATCGACAGGGTGCCACCTACCTCGAAGGCGCCATCCAGGCCGCGCCTGACCAGATGGGGCAGCCCGACACGCCGATCCTGGTCTCGGGCGCAGAGGCCGTCTTTCACGCTGCCGAGCCGCTCCTGCGGGTGCTCGGCGGCGGCATTGTGTACCTGGGTGAGAAAGCCAGCGCCGCGGCGGCCATGGACCTGGCGACGCTCTCCACCATCTACGGCACGTTGCTCGGGTTCATGCATGGCGCCCGCATCGCCGAGCACGAAGGATTCGACACTGCCGAATACGGCCGCATCGTGGCCGGGATCATGCCGACGTTCGCCGCATTCCTTCAGCATGAGGGCGCCGTGATCCAGTCCGGCGACTTCACGGTCTCGCAAAGCCCGATGCGCATCTCGGTCGAAGCCACGCAACGCATCCTGCAGACGGCGCGGGAGGCGGGCATCAACACCGAGTTCCCGGCTTTCGCCGCGGGCCTTTTCAGGCGTGCCGATGCGGCGGGGCTCGGCGGAGAGGAGATCGCAGCGCTGATCAAGCTGCTGCGCTGACGCTGCGGGCGACCTGCCCAGCCCACGCCGCGCACCCTGAAACCTCCCTTGGGGCGCGGCTAAAAAGGTGTGGTCAGGTCCGATCCGGGGCGACGATTTACACTACCCCGCTCCCCCCGGCGCCCTCTACAGGACACTTTCAACAATGAAGTGGGTCATTCTTGCGATCTTCGCGCTCAGCGCGCTCTACGTTCATTTCCGCGGCCAGGTGCGGCATCGTTTCTTCAGGCAGCTGTCTGATCACTCGACCTTCCTGGCGCCTCTGAACGCCTTCATGTACATCTTCTCGAAGGTGCCGAGCACGCCGTACCTGTCGCCCGCGCAGTTTCCCGAGATGCGCGTGCTCGAGGAAAACTGGCAGGTCATCCGCGAAGAGGCGCTGGCGATGCGCAACGGCGGCAGCATCAAGGCCTCGAGCCAGTTCAACGACGTGGGCTTCAACTCCTTCTTCAAGAGCGGCTGGAAGCGCTTCTACCTCAAGTGGTATGACGAGGCGCATCCCTCGGCGGCCGTGCTGTGCCCCCGCACCACCGAGCTGCTCAAGGGCATCGGTACCATCAAGGCGGCCATGTTCGCCGAGCTGCCGCCTGGCAGCCGCCTGGTGCGCCACCGCGACCCGTTCGCCGGTTCGCTGCGCTACCACCTGGGCCTGTGGACGCCGGGCGTGGAGGGCTGCTACATCGACGTGGACGGCCAGCGCTATCACTGGCGCGACGGCGAGGCCGTGGTATTCGACGAGACCTACATCCACTATGCCGAGAACACGACCGACCACGACCGCGTGATCCTGTTCTGCGACATCGAGCGCCCGCTGAAGTACCGCTGGGCCAGCGCCGTGAACCGCTGGTTCGCCAAGAACCTGCTGGCGGCGGCCGCCTCGCCCAACGATGCGGGCGACAAGACGGGCGGCATCAACCGCGCGTTCAAGTACATCTACCAGATCCGTGTCATCGGCAAGCGCCTCAAGGCCTGGGACAAGCGCGCGTACTACCTTGTGAAGTGGTCGATCTTCGGCGGCCTGGCACTCTGGATCTTCTGGTAAGGCGCCATCCTGTCCTTTGCCGCGCGGTGCCTGGCCACTGCTGCCAGCACATGTCCTTAGCAGACAAAGACCTGCCCCTCCCCGTTGACCTTGCCAGCGCCCAGGCGCTGATAGCGGCGGTTCAGCGCGAGGCCGGCGCGCAGCAAATCGCGTTGCGCGTGCCGCCGCCCGAGCCCACCACCTGCTGTGGGCGCGGCTGCAACGGCTGCGTGTGGGAAGGCTGGCTCGCGGCCATCGCGTATTGGCGCGACGAGGCGTCGCTGCAGCTGGCCTAGTTAGCGCGATTCCCAGAAGCCGCGGTGCGTGGCAATCATTTCTTCCGCCACCTCGGGCACCGGGCCGATCACATCGATCTTCTTCTGTCCGCGTGCGAAGACCTCGCGGCAGGGCAGGCTCAGCGTGGGGTTCTGGGGGTGGTCGCCCGTGAGCGCGAGCAGGGCGCTTTCTTCAGCGCCATAGACGATGCGGCCGATGTGCGCCCAGTAGCTGGTTCCCGCACACATGGCGCAAGGCTCGAAAGTCGTGACCAGCGTGCATTGCCACAGGTAGTCGGCCGGCCAGTTCTGCGCGGCGTGGCGTGCCAGCGTGGCTTCGGCGTGGTTCACCGTGTCGATGTTGCCCTGCTCCGCGAGGATGGTTTCGCCATCGGGTGCGACGAGTACCGCGCCAAAGGGATGGCGGCCCATCGCCATCGCGCGGCGGGCCACCTCGTCGGCCCGGCGCAGTGCGCGGATGATTTGGTCGCGTGTCACTCGACGTGCCTCACTGGTTCTGGGAACCGCGATGCGCCCACCCGGTCGTGTGCTTCTCGATCACGCTGAAGAGTTCATACATCAGCATGGCCATCGCGCCCACCACCATCAGGCCCGCGAACGCAAGGCCCATCTGCATGGCCGAGCCGGCCGAGATCAGCAGGTAGCCGATGCCTTCGTTGGCGGCAGTCATCTCGCTCACTGTGGTGCCGACGAAGGCCAGCGTGATCGCGACCTTCAGCGACCCGAAGAAGTAGGGCATGGAGCGCGGCAGGCCGATCTTCATCAGCACGTCCCAGCGCTTGGCGCCGAGCACGCGCAGCACGTCTTCCAGCTCGGGTTCCAGCGTGGCAAGGCCGGTGGCAATGTTGACCATGATCGGGAAGAAGCTGATCAAGAAGGCAGTGAGAATCGCCGGCCCGACGCCGATGCCGAACCACACCACGAGGATGGGCACGAAGGCCGCCTTGGGTAGCGCATTGAAGGCGGTCATGAGTGGATAGATCGCCGCATACGCGATGCGCGAGCTGCCGATCACGAAGCCCAGCAGCACGCCCACCACAATCGCCAGGCCGAAGCCCGCCATCGTGACCCAGAAGGTGCGCCACGCATGGCCCGCGATGATTTCCTTGAACTCCCAGAACTGGTTCCAGATGCGCAGCGGGCTCGGAAAGATGAAGTCCGACACGCCGAAGCCCGCGCAGATCACCTGCCACAGCAGGATGACGGCCACGAGCAGCAGCCAGGGCGACCAGCGTTCGAGTTGCTTGGTGTTTTTCATGGCGCGCCTTCAGTGAGACACGGCAGCAGCGGCCGTTTGCGCCGCGCTGATGCCTGTGTTGCGGATGGCGCCGATGTGCCCGCGCAGCTCCAGCACGATGTCGGTGAACTCCTTGGTGTAGGTGAGCTCCAGCTCGCGCGGACGCGGCAGCTCGATTTCGCGCTTGACCACGAAGCGGCCCGGGCTCTTGCTCATCACGTACACCGTGTCGGCCAGGAACACCGATTCGCGCAGGTCGTGCGTTACCAGGATCACGTTGAACTGCTGCTCGGTCCAGAGGTCGCGCAGGATGCACCAGAGCTCCTCGCGCGTGAACGCGTCTAGCGCGCCGAAGGGCTCGTCGAGCAGCAGCATCTTGGGCTCGTGGATGAGCGCGCGGCAAATGCTCGCGCGCTGTTGCATGCCGCCCGAAAGCTGCCATGGAAACTTGTCTTCGTAGCCCGCAAGGCCCACCTTCTGCAGCAGCTTGCGCGCACGCTCGACATATTCCTTGCGTTTGGCCTTGAAGCTGGAGCGGTAGGGCTCGACGATCTCGAGCGGCAGCAGCACGTTGTCGACCGTGGTGCGCCACGGCAGCAGCGACGGCGCCTGGAACGCCATGCCTGAGATCTTGAGCGGCCCGGTCACGGGCTGGCCGTCGATGCGGATCTTGCCCATCGACGGCATTTTGAGGCCCGTGGTGAGCTTCATGAAGGTCGACTTGCCGCAGCCCGAGGGACCGACGATGGCGATGAACTCGCCGCGCTTGACCTTCAGATCGATGGCCTCGACCGCAAAGTGGTTGGCGCGCAGCAGCTCTTCGTTGTAGGCGAGCCAGACGTCCTGGAAATCGACGAAAGGAGCAGCGTCCGCGCTCGATGCGTCCACCATCACTTGCGCAGCACGCCGTTGAGTTCGGTCGTGGGCGGCAGCAGCGCGGCGGTCCACACCGCGTCGGGGCTCACACGCGTCTTGGTGTTGAAAGCGTCGGAGACCTGCGAAGCCATCAAGGACATGCGGCCCGCGTTCACTGCACCGAAGCCTTCGCTGCGTGCGTCGGCGCTGTTGATCACGGTGTCGATGGCCAGCTGCAGGCGGCGGGTTTCGAGCTTGCTGTCGATGATGCCGTCGCGCGCCTTCACCGATTCGATGGCCACGGCCGGGTTGGCGATGACTTCCTTCGCGCCCTTGGCAAATGCCGAGAGGAATTTCTTCACCGCCTCGGGGTTCTCCTTGATGAGCTTGGGCGACGCGATGATCACGTTGCCGTAGAGCTTCACGCCATAGTCTGGGTAGGGCAGCACCACGATATCGGCAGCCTTGGCGCCGCGCGCTTCCAGGTTCAGGAGCGAGGTGAAAGTGAAGCCGGTGATCGCGTCGATGTCGCCGCGGATCAGCATGGTTTCGCGCAGCGTCGGGTCCATGGCGGTCCAGTTGACCCCGCTGATGTTGTTGGCCTTGGCGAAGATCGGGAAGGCGCGGCGGCCGGCGTCGAACACCGGTGCACCCATCTTCTTGCCGGCCAGGTCGGCCGGCTTGGCGATGCCGCTCTTCTTGAGCGCCATGACCGAGGCCGGCGTGTTGTTGTAGACCATCATCACCGCGACGGGCTTGTTCGGGCTGTCGGGGTTGTTGGCGTGGAATTCCATCAGCGCCGCCAGGTCGGCAAAGCCCATGTCGTAGGCGCCCGATGCCACCCGCGTGACCGTGCCGCCCGAGCCGTTGCCCGCGTCGATGGTCACGTCGAGGCCCGCCGCCTTGAAATAACCCTTGGCCGCCGGATGCAGGAACAGCGCGGCGGGTCCTTCGAAGCGCCAGTCGAGCTGGAACTTGATCGGCGTCGTGGTCTGGGCAAAGGCCGGGGAAAGGCCGAAGCTGAGGGCCGAGGCGGCGAGAAAGGACTGGAGAAGTTGGCGCTTGTTCATGCGGGATCCGTAAAGGTGAATGCTTCCGCATTCAAGCAAAATCGGTGCCCGCACGCGATTGGTGCGAACCCGTCCGCGGAACTGTTGTGGTGCGCAATGGTGCGACGGCGCACCGGCCCGGCTCAGAGCGCCGCGCCGATCTTGCGCAGCTCGGCGATCTGCGGCGCCTTGGGCAGCCAGATCTTGTCGAACTCCGCAATGATCGGCGCGGGGTTGTAGCCCGCATCGCTCTTGATGGTGATGCCGCTCGTCTTGAACTTGTCGATCAGGCCGAGCTCGGTGGTCACGATGTCCCTGATCTGCGCGTCGAGCGACTGCTTCACCAGGTCGGTGATGAGCGACTTGTCCTTGGCGTCGAGCGTCTGCCAGATGCGGCCCGACACCAGGGGGGCGAAGGGCATGAACAGCGCGTTCATCGGCAGCATGGTCTTGGCGACGCGGTCGAAGCGCTGGTTCCATGAAAACTCGATGTCCGCCTCCAGCCCGTCGACTTGGCCGTTCGACATGGCGTCGAAAACGGCCGGCGTAGGAATCGGCGTGGGCGCGGCGCCCAGCAGCTGGTAGAAGTCGCGGTAAACCGGCGTCGGATTGATGCGCAGCTTCATGCCCTTGAGGTCGGTGGGCGCCGAAATGGGCTTGGTGGAAAACACCACGCGCATGCCGGTGATGCCCCAGCCCAGTCCGATGGTGCCGGTTTCGCGCGGCAGCACATCGAGCAGCTTCAGCGCGGCGGCCGTGCGCACCAGCGAGGCCACGTTGGTGGTCGAGCGCACGAGGTAAGGTGCGTTGATGGCCGCCACGCTGGACACGCGCGAGCCGAGTTCGGCCGCCTGGATCCAGCCCATGTCCAGCGCGCCGGACTGCAACTGCTGCATCATGGCCGACTCGTTGCCCAGTTGACCCGAGTGGAAAACCGTGGCGCTCAGGCGCCCATCGGTCGCCTTCTTCAGGGCCTCCCCAAAACCCAGCGCGGCGCGGTTCCACGAGTGGCCGGCGGGCGTGATGAGGCCCAGCCGGAATTCCTTGGCGGCCGCAGCGCGCGACACGGTGCTGAACAGAGCAGACGATGCGGCGGCAGTACCGGCGGCGGCCTGGACGACGAATTTGCGGCGGGAAAGGGACATGCGAGGCTCCGGTTGAGTGGGTGAACGAAAAGAGGCGTCGGCCCGGTCTACTTGAGCAGGGCCAGCGACAGGCTCGGGAACAGCGACAGCAGCACCAGCGCCGCGCAGCAGATCAGGAAGAACGGCAGCGTGACGATGAACATCTTTCCGGGCTTGGCGCCCGTCACGGCGGAAGCCACGAAGAAGCTCAGGCCCACGGGCGGCGTCATGAGCCCGAGCACAAGGTTGATCACCACCACCACGCCGAAATGCCGCGGATCGATGCCGTAGATTTCGGTGGCAATGGGCAGCAGGATGGGCACCGTCATGATCAGGCCCGGGATGCCGTCGATCACCGTTCCGATGACGAGCAGGATCAGGTTCACCAGCAGCAGGAAGGCGATCGGGTCTTTCGCCACAGTCTGGATCCACGCGGCCGTGGCCTGCGGCACCTTGCCGTAGATCAGGAGCCACGAGAACACCGCGGCCGCGGCCACGAGGAACAGCACCACCGCCGAGTAGATTGCTGACTTCAGGAGGATCTGGGGAATCATCGCGAAGCGGAATTCCCTGGTGACGTAGCGCCCCACCAGCACCGCGGCCACGGCGCCCACTGCGGCGGCTTCGGTCGGGTTGGCAAAGCCGCCCAGGATCGAGCCGACGATCACGATTGGAATCAGCAGCGTGGGGCAGGCCGTGAGCATCGTGTGCAGGCGCTGCCTGATGGTTCGCTTGGCTGTGCGCGGGTAGTTGTAGAAGAAGCCCATGCACGCGATCACGATGAAGAACAGCACCGTGAGAATCACGCCGGGAATGATGCCCGCAATGAGCATGTCGCCCACCGCCACCTGCGCGAGCACGCTGTACACCACAAACATTACCGAAGGCGGAATGATCGGCCCCAGCATGCCGCCATACACCGTGATGCCGGCCGCGAAGGTCTTGTCGTAGCCCTGCTTCTCCATCTCCGGGACCATGATCTGGCTCATGATGGCCACCTGCGCGGTGGCCGATCCGATGATTGATGACACCAGCATGTTGGCCAGGATGTTCACGTAGGCAAGGCCTCCCTTCACCGAGCCGATGAAGGCCAGCGCCAGGTCGACCAGCCGCTTGGTGATACCGCCGCCGTTCATGATTTCCCCGATCAGGATGAACAGCGGAATTGCGATGAGGCTGTAGCTGTCGACGCCGCCGAACATCTGAACCGGGAACGACTGGAACAGCACCGTGTCGCCGGAGTCGAGGATATAGACGATGCCCGCAAGGCACAGGCAGGCGCCGATCGGCACGCCCACCAGCATGATCAAGAGAAAGAATGCAGAGGTCAGCATGTCAGTTCACCGCGTCCGCGTTGGTCACGTGGAACTCCGCGTGCGTGCGCCCGGGCTGCAGGCCCAGGTCTTCGATGAGGTTGGACAGCGCATGCAGGCTCAGCGTGAGCGAGAAGATCGGCAGGATCAGTTGGATGGCCCAGACAGGCCAGTTCAGCGTCTGCGTGCGCTCGGTGTAGAGAAAATTGAAGGATTCGGCGGCGTATTCCTTGGCGTCGAAGCCCCAGCGCACGATGCCGACAGGGTCCATGTAGAGCCAGCACATCGCCAGCAGCGCAAGGCCCAGCAGCAGCACGCCGCCAGAGGCGCCGGCCTTGGCGATGCGTACGGCCTTTTCGCCGAGCTTGTCGGTGAGCAGCGTCACCGCAAAGTCGAGCCGCAGCCGCGTCATCGCAGAAGCGCCGATGAAGGTGAGCCACACCACGCAGTACACCGAGGCCTCGTCGACCCAGTAGAGCGGAAAGCCGCCGTAGCGCGTCGCCACGTTCAGCAGCACCAGCACGATGAGCAGGCCCATCAGGCCCGAGAGGAGGCGGCGTTCGCAGCCGAGGACGAAGTCCGACGCGTCGAGCACCCGGCGGGAGAAGCCCCCGCGCTTCAAGGCATGTTCTTCCATGGTGTTATGGCCTTGCAGTGAGAGGTGCGCGGGATCAGGGAACCGACTGGTACTGCACAGGCCGCGTGGCAAGCGCCTTCTTCACGATCGCCTCCACCGCCGCGCGCTCCTCGCCCACCAGCGGCAGCCGCGGACGGCGCATGTGCTCCGTGCCCACGCCCACCAGCGCGTCGATCAGCTTCAGGTTCTGCACCAGCTTGTTGGAGACATCCAGGTGCAGCATCGGCGTCATCCACTGGTACAGCTTCAGCGCCTCGGCAAACTGGCCGGCCTTCATCAGGTCATACAGCGCCACCGTCTCGCGCGGGAACGCGCAGCCCACCCCCGCCAACAGGCCGTCGCAGCCCAGCGCCAGGCCTTCATACGCCAGGTCGTCCACCCCCAGGAACAACTGGTAGCGCTCGCCCACCGTGTTGCGCAGGTCCGTGATGCGGCGGATGTCGCCCGTGCTCTCCTTGATGGCCGCGATCCACTCGCAGTCCGCCAGCTCCACCATGTGCTCGGGCTTCAGGTCCACCCGGTAGGCCACCGGGTTGTTGTAGACCATGACCGGCTTCCGGGCTGCATTGGCGATGGTGCGCACATTCAGCATCGCCTCGCGCGCATCGGCCACGTAGATCACCGAGGGCATCACCATGAAGCCCGCCACGCCCAGCCGGTTGGCCCCGTCCACATAGCGCAGCGCCTCGCGGGTGCTGGTTTCTGACACATTCGCCAGCACCGGGATGCGGCCATCGGCCGCTTCCAGCGCGATCCGGGCGACTTGGAGTTTTTCTTCCAGGCTCAGCGTGCTCGCCTCGCCCAGCGAGCCGCAGGTCACCAGGCCATGGATGCCGTTGCGGATCTGGAAGTCGATGTGGCGCGCAGTGCCCTCGGCATCGATGCTTTCGTCGGCGTGGAACTTGGTGGTGATGGCGGGGAAGATGCCTTGCCAGCGGGGGTTGGTCATGAGTTGCTTCTTTGAATCGCGGGGGTGGTCGAAAAGCCCGGAGGGGCCGCCTGCTTCGGTAAATATATTAATAAGATATTTAAAATATCCGCTCAGGGTATTAGCAGATTGCATGCCAGCCAAAAAAATGATGAGCGGGCGGAAAACGGCCTCAATCGGCGGCTGCGTAGCTCCTGGCGCGCGCTTCTGGCGCGTGAGGGCGCCGCGTCGTGGCGCGGTGTGCACCGGATAGGGCCGCAATGAAAAACGCCCCGCTGCGTTGCGCAGCGGGGCGTTCGGTCGAAGAGGAAGCGGGGAGCGCCTACTTCAGCGCGGTGGTCGCATTGGCCACCGCCAGCGCCGTCATGTTGACGACGCGCCGCACCGTCGACGACGGCGTGAGCACATGCGCCGAGCCGGCGGCTCCCAGCAGGATGGGACCGACCGTGATGCCGTTGGCACCGGTCATCTTCAGCACGTTGTAGAGGATGTGGGCCGAATCGAGGTTCGGGCACACCAGCAGGTTGGCTTCGCCGGTCAACGTGCTGTCGGGGAGGGCGGTGCGGCGCACTTCCTCCGACAGCGCCGAGTCGCCGTGCATCTCTCCGTCGCATTCAATGTCGGGTGCCATCTGCGCGAACAGGTCGCGCGCGAGCCGCATCTTGCGTGCCGAGCCGCGGTTGGAGGTGCCGTAGTTCGAGTGCGACAGGAAGGCCACCTTCGGCGGCAGCCCGAAGCGGCGCACCTCTTCGGCCGCCATCAGCGCAATGCTCGCGAGCAACTCGGCGCTCGGGTCTTCGTTCACGTTGGTGTCGGTGATGAAGACCGTCCGCTTCTCGAGCGTGAGCGCGTTCAGCGTGGCGAATCCCGGCGCGCCGGGCTTCAGGCCGATGAGGTTGCGGATGTGTTCCAGGTGCACGTCGAAGCGCCCGACCAAGCCGCAGATCATGGCGTCGGCATCGCCCAGGTACAGCATCAGCGCCGCAATGGTGGTGTTGGAGCGGCGCACCATCGTCTTGGCTGCCTCGGGCGTCACGCCGCGGCGGCCCATGAGCTTGTGGAAGCTCTCCCAGTAGGTGCGAAAGCGCGGGTCGTCCTCGGGGTTGACGATCTCGAAATCGGTGCCCGGGCGGATGTGCAGGCCGGCCTTCTGGATGCGCGCCTCGATCACCGCGGGGCGCCCCACCAGGATGGGCTGGGCCAGGCCTTCGTCGATGGCCCATTGGGCGGCGCGCAGCACGCGCTCGTCCTCGCCCTCGGCATAGGCCACGCGCTTGGAAGCGGCGATCTTGGCGGCACTGAACACAGGCCGCATGAACATGCTGGTCTGGTAGACGAAGCGCGTCAGGTGCTGGCGGTAGGCATCCATGTCCTCGATGGGCCGCGCGGCCACGCCGGATGCAGCGGCCGCCTTGGCCACAGCCGGCGCAATGCGCAGGATGAGCCGCGAATCGAAGGGCTTCGGAATGATGTAGTCAGGGCCGAATGAGAGCTCCTGCCCCGCATAGGCCGTCGCCACTTCCTCGCTGATGTCGGCCTTGGTGAGCTCGGCAATCTCGCGCACGCAGGCCAGCTTCATTTCTTCCGTGATCTTGCTGGCGCCGCAGTCGAGCGCGCCGCGGAAGATGTACGGGAAGCACAGCACATTGTTGACCTGGTTCGGGTAGTCCGAGCGGCCGGTGGCAATGATGCAGTCGGGCCGCACGGCCTTGGCGAGTTCAGGGCGGATCTCGGGCTCGGGGTTGGCCAGTGCCAGGATGATCGGCTGGCCGGCCATGGTCTTCACCATGTCGGCGCTCATCACGCCGGGCGCGGAGCAGCCCAGGAACACATCGGCGTCCTTGACCACGTCGGCCAGCGTGCGGGCGCCGGTGTCTTTCTGGGCGTAGCGCGCCTTGGATTCGTCGAAGCCGCCCGCGCGGCCCATGTAGATCAGGCCCTTGGAGTCGCAGGCGTAGATGTTGGCGGGCTTGACGCCCAGGCCCACCATCACGTCCAGACAGGCAATGGCGGCCGCGCCGGCACCCGAGACGGCGACTTTCACCTCCTCGATCTTCTTGCCGACCAACTCCAGGCCGTTGATGAGCGCGGCGGCCGAGATGATGGCCGTGCCGTGCTGGTCGTCGTGGAACACGGGGATGTTCATGCGCTCGCGCAGCTTCTTCTCGATGTAGAAGCACTCCGGCGCCTTGATGTCCTCGAGGTTGACGCCGCCCAGCGTGGGTTCCAGCGCCGCGATGATGTCGACCAGCTTGTCGGGGTCGGTTTCGGCCAGTTCGATGTCGAACACGTCGATGCCGGCAAATTTCTTGAAGAGGCAGCCCTTGCCTTCCATCACCGGCTTGGCGGCCAGCGGGCCGATGTTGCCCAGGCCCAGCACCGCGGTGCCGTTGGTGACCACGCCCACCAGGTTGCCGCGCGCGGTGAAGTCGGCCGCCAGGGACGGGTCGGCCGCGATGTCGAGGCACGGGTAGGCCACGCCGGGCGAATAGGCCAGCGACAGGTCGCGCTGGTTCAGGAGCGGCTTGGTCGGCGTGATCGAGATCTTGCCCTTGACGGGCGAGCGGTGGTATTCGCGCGCTGCTTCGCGAAGAGCTTCTTCGGCGGGTGACAGGGGTGCAGCCATGAAATGTCTCCTTGTTTCTGACGGGCAATGAGGCTACCGCAAAAGCACCGCCAGTTCAGAGAGGGGGAATGCCGAAAACGCCTGAACCCATAGCCTGCGCGGAACGGGAGCGCCGGTTCGCTAAACTCCGAAAGTGTTAGCCAAGGTCAATGCAGGTTAACCAAGGCAATGCAAGGCCGCGCAGCCAAGGCGCCTGGCCACCGTCAACCAAGATACACACAATGACAACGGAGGGGCAGCGCATGACACCCGGAGCTTTCACCACCACCGACCCCGACGTCGTGGTCATCGGCGGCGGGCCCTCGGGCTCCACCGTGGCCGCGCTGCTGGCCGACAAGGGGCACGACGTGGTGCTGATCGAGAAGGCTCAGCACCCGCGCTTCCACATCGGCGAATCGCTGCTGCCCATGAATATGCCGCTCTTCGACCGGCTGGGCGTGCGCACCGAGGTCGAGGCCATCGGCATCAAGAAGCACGGCGCCGAATTCGTCTCGCCCTGGCACGACCATACGAGCCACTTCGACTTCGGCGAGGCGATGGACAAGAGCTTTCCGTACGCCGTGCACGTGCGTCGCTCCGAGTTCGACGAACTGTTGTTCCGCCACGCCGGCAAGCGCGGCGCCCGCACCTTCGAAGGCCAGCGCGTCACCGGCGTGGACATGGAGGCCGGCAAGGGTACGGCCGACAACCGCCCGCTGGTGAAGGTCAAGGCCGACGACGGCACCGAAACCCAGTGGCGCCCGCGCTTCGTCATCGATGCGAGCGGCCGCGACACGCTGCTGTCGAACCAGTTCGATGCGAAGCAGCGCAACCGCAAGCATGCGAGCGCGGCGCTCTACGGCCACTTTGCCAATGCGGAGCGACGGCCCGGCCGCTTCGAGGGCAACATCTCGCTGTTCTGGTTCGACCACGGCTGGTTCTGGTACATCCCGCTGAAGGACGGCACCGTGAGCGTCGGCGCCGTAGCCTCGCCCGCTTACTTCAAGCGCCGCCAGGGCAAATCGCTCGAGGATTTTTTGATGGAGACCATTGCGCTCGCGCCCAAGCTGGCCGCGCGCCTCCAGAACGCCACGCTGATGGAAGGCGCCACCACCACCGGCAACTACGCCTACGACTCCAAGTTCTGCCGCGGCGACCGTTTCATGATGGTGGGCGACGCCTACGCCTTTGTCGACCCGATGTTCTCGTCAGGCGTGTACCTGGCGATGAACAGCGGCTTCGAGGCCGCCGCCGCCGCGGACCTCTGGCTCAAAGGCGAGTCGAAGGAGGCCGAGCGCGCCTTCCGCCGCTACGAAAAGATCATGAAGCACGGGCCGAAGATGTTCTCGTGGTTCATCTACCGCATCACGTCGCCGGCCATCCGCCGCCTCTTCATGGCGCCGCGCAACATCTGGCGCATGCAGGAGGCGCTCTTGTCCATCCTGGCGGGCGACCTGTTCCGCGACACGCCGATCGGCCCGCGCTTCTGGGGCTTCAAGGTGACGTACTACGCCTCGTGCATCGGCATCCTGCCGCAGGCCGTGAAGACCTGGGCGTGGCGCCGGCGCAACCTCAAGGAGTCCTTGGAGGCTGCAAAGACCTGAGCCGCAGGCTCAGTCCGGTGTGACGGTGTGCTGGGCCAGCGCTTCGAGCGCGCGCACCAGTGCCGAGTGGTCCTGCTGTCCATGGCCGAGGGCCGCGCAGGCGTTCATCAGCTGCGCCGCGCCCGCCGTCTGCGGCAAGGCCACGCCCAGGGCCCGCGCGCTCTGCAGCGCCAGGTTCAGGTCTTTCTGGTGCAGCGAGATGCGAAAGCCCGGCGCAAAGGTGCGCTTGATCATGCGCTCGCCATGCACTTCGAGGATGCGTGAGCTCGCGAAGCCGCCCATCAGCGCCTGGCGCACCTTGGCCGGATCGGCGCCCGCCTTGGAGGCGAACAGCAGCGCCTCACCCACCGCCGCGATGTTCAGCGCCACGATGATCTGGTTGGCCACCTTGCAGACCTGCCCGTCGCCCACGTTGCCGACCAGCGTGACGTTCTTGCCCATCTTCTCGAGCAGCGGCCGCACCTGGCCGAAGGTGCCTTCGTCGCCGCCGCACATGATGGTGAGGCTCGCGGCCTTGGCGCCCACTTCGCCGCCCGACACCGGCGCATCGATGTAGCCGCAGCCGAGCGCGATGATGCGCTTGGCAAAACCCTTGGTGGCAATCGGATCGATGGAGCTGCAATCGACCACGATCTTGCCGCGCAAATCCTTCAGGCCTTCGGCCACGCCCTGCGTGCCCGGCTCGCCGAACAGCACTTTTTCCACGTCGGGTGTGTCGGGCACCATGATGAAGATCACGTCGGCCTGACGCGCCACCTCGGCTGCCGAGGCACAGATGGTTGCCTTGGATATGAACGGCTCGGGCGTGTTGCCCTGGGTGTTCACGAACAGCTGGTAGCCCGCGTCGAGCAGATGGCCCGCCATGGGCGCGCCCATGATGCCGAGGCCGATGAATCCGATTTTTTGAGATTGCGACATGTCTTCAGTTTCCTTGGATGCTGTTGTCTGGGTTCACTTCTGCTCGGTCAGGGCCTGCCGCCATCCGAGGCCATCGACGGTGTCGCTGCGCGGCTTGTATTCGCAGCCGATCCAGCCGTCGTAGCCGATCGAATCGATGTGCCTGAAGAGCCACGGGTAGTTGATTTCTCCCGTGCCCGGTTCGCCGCGCCCAGGGTTGTCGGCCAGCTGGATGTGGCCGATGCGCGCGAGATTCTTCGACAGCGTGTTGCCGAGCTCGCCTTCCATGCGCTGCGCGTGATAGATGTCGTATTGCACCCGCAGGTTGGTAGAACCTACCTCGTCGATCAGCGCCAGCGCCTGGTCGGTGCGCGTAAGGAAGAAGCCTGGAATGTCGAAGGTGTTGATCGGCTCGATCAGCAGACGCAGGCCGGCCGCCTCGAGTTCCCCGGCGGCAAGGCGCAGGTTCTCGACCACGGTCTTGTGCGCGGCCTCGGTGCTCACGCCGGCCGGCACCTTGCCGACCAGGCAGTTGAGCTGCGGGCAGCCCAGCGCAGTGGCGTAGTCGATGGCCATGGCAATGCCTTCGCGGAATTCGCCGGTGCGGTCCGGGTGGCAGGCAATGCCGCGCTCGCCCTTGTCCCAGTCGCCGGCCGGCAGGTTGTGCAGCACTTGCTGCAAACCGTTGGCGCGCAGCGCGGCGGCGAGTTCCTTCTTCTCGAAGGGGTAGGGGAACAGATACTCCACCGCCTCGAAGCCTGCCTTGGCGGCGGCCTCGAAGCGTTGCATGAACGGCAGCTCGGTGAAGAGCATCGTGAGGTTGGCCGCAAACTTGGGCATGGTGCGTGTCTCCGTACTCAGTCCAGCATCTCGGCCGCAACAGCGGTGGGTGCATCGGCCGGGTGCTCGGCCAGGGGCTCGAACTCGGTGATGTTGTCGATCTCGGTGCCCATCGCGATGTTGGTCACGCGCTCGAGCATCACCTCGATAACCACCGGCACGCTGAACTCGGCCATCAGCGCTTCGGCGCGCTGGATGGCTGGTGCGATTTCTTCCTGCCGGTTCACGCGGATCGCCTTGCAGCCCAGGCCTTCGACCACCTTGAGATGGTCCACGCCGTAGCTGCTCTCGATGCCCGCGTCAGGCCCCGCATTGATGTTGTCGAACGCGAGCTGCACGCAATAGTCCATCTCGAAACCTCGCTGCGCCTGGCGGATGAGACCGAGGTAGGAGTTGTTGACCACGATGTGGATGTAAGGCAGCTTGAACTGCGCACCCACGGCCAGTTCTTCGATCATGAACTGGAAGTCGTAGTCGCCCGAGAGCGCAACGATCTTGCGCGACGGGTCGGCGGCCCGCACGCCCAGCGCGGCGGGAATGGTCCAGCCCAGCGGGCCGGCCTGGCCGCAGTTGATCCAGTGGCGCGGGTTGTACACATGCAAAAACTGTGCGGCCGCGATCTGCGAGAGCCCGATGGTGCTCACGTAGCAGGTGTCGTTGCTGAAGTTGTTGTTCATGCACTGGTACACGCGCTGCGGCTTCATCGGCACTTCGTCGAAGTTGGTCTTGCGCAGCATGGTCTTCTTGCGTTCGATGCAATCCTTCGCCCATTGGCGGCGGTCGGGCAGCTTGCCGGCCGCCTTCATCTCCTCGGCCACCGCAACGAACTGTTCGAGCGCGGCCTTGGCGTCCGACACGATCCCGAAGTCGGGCGTGAACACGCGGCCGATCTGCGTGGGTTCGATGTCCACGTGCACGAAGGTGCGGCCCTTGGTGTACACATCGACCGAGCCCGTGTGGCGGTTGGCCCAGCGGTTGCCGATGCCCAGCACGAAGTCGCTCGCCAGCATGGTCGCGTTGCCGTAGCGGTGGCTGGTCTGCAGGCCGCACATGCCGGCCATCAGCGGATGGTCGTCAGGGATCGAACCCCAGCCCATCAGCGTGGGAATCACCGGCACGCCGGTGGCTTCGGCAAAGCGCACCAGCAAATCGGACGCATCGGCATTGATGACGCCGCCGCCGGCCACGATCAGCGGGCGCTCGGCCGCGTTGAGCATGGCAATCGCCTTCTCGATCTGGGCCCTCGTGGCCGCGGGCTTGTAGGGTGTGAGCGGCTCGTAGCTGTCGATGTCGAATTCGATCTCGGCCATCTGCACGTCGAAGGGCAGGTCGATCAGCACCGGACCCGGGCGGCCCGAGCGCATCAGGTGGAAGGCCTGCTGGAACACCTGTGGCACCTGGCCGGGTTCCCGAACCGTGACCGACCACTTGGTGACTGGCTTGGAGATCGACTCGATGTCGACCGCCTGGAAGTCTTCCTTGTAGAGCCGCGCGCGCGGCGCCTGGCCCGTGATGCAGAGGATGGGAATCGAATCGGCCCAGGCCGAATACAGGCCCGTGATCATGTCGGTGCCCGCGGGCCCCGAGGTGCCGATGCACACGCCGATGTTGCCGGCCACGGCGCGCGTGTAGCCCTCGGCCATGTGCGAGGCGCCCTCGACGTGGCGCGCGAGGATGTGGCCGATGCTGCCGCGCTGGCGCAGCGCCGAATACATCGGGTTGATGGCCGCGCCGGGCACGCCGAAGGCCTGCGTCACGCCTTCTTTTTCCATCACCAGCACGGCGGCCTGGACTGCTTTCATCTTTGCCATTGAATGTCTCCTTGAGTGGAGTCCACTGTAGGAAGGACGGGCCATTCGAAGAAGACGGCTGCAGACCATAAAGCCTATTCCGCACTGGAATAAGTGATTACGATCCAGCTATGGACCGATTGCTGGCAATGGAAATGTTCGTTCGCGTGGTCGAGACCGGCAGCTTCTCGAAGGCGGCGCTCGAGTTCCACACGACGCAGCCCACCGTGACCAAGCAGGTTGCGGCCACCGAGGCGCGCCTGAAAGTGCGGCTACTCAACCGCAACACGCGCGGCGTGAGCCTCACGGAACCGGGCGCGCTCTACTACGAAAAGTGCAAGAACATCGTGCGCGAGGCCGAGGAAGCCGAGAGCATCGTGCAACTGCGCCAGAACCAGGCGCAGGGGCTGTTGCGCGTGGGCACTTCAGTGGCGTTCGGCCGACGCGTGGTGGTGCCGCTGGCTCTCGAGTACATGCGCCGGCATCCGCAGGTGCAGCTCGACCTGAGCTTCGAGGACCGCTATGTGGACCTCATCGCGCAGGGCATCGACGTGGCCATCCGCATGGGCAAGCTGGCCGATTCCTCGCTGGGCGCACGCTACCTCGGCACCAACCCCTGGGCCATGGTCGCGGCGCCGGGCTACCTGAAGAAGCACGGCACGCCCAAGCGCGCGCAGGACCTGAGCGCGCACGTGGCGCTCATCTACAGCAGCGTGGTGGGCGACGAGTTCTGGCGCATGCACACGCCCAAGGGCGATCCGGTGACGGTGCCCGTTTCGGGCCGCTTCCGCTCCAACAATCTTTCCGCCGTGCTCGCAGCGGCGCGCGACGGCTTGGGCATTGCGCTCATGCCGCGCTATGTGGCGAGCGAGTCGCTGGCCTCGGGCAAGGTGGTGGAAGTGCTCGGCGACCATAAGCTGCCCGAGCAGGAGATCCACGCCGTCTTTCCCTCGCCCAAGCTGGTGCCGGGCAAGGTGTCGGGATTCGTGGCCTTCCTGCAGGGGCGCTTTGCCGAAGGGTGGTGGGGCGGCTGACCGCGTCCGCCACCTCTTCATCAGGCCGGCACGAAGGCGCCGTGCAGGCCCAGCGGCAGGGCGTAGGGCAGCGTGGCCTGCGCCACCGGGCCCGCCGACAGGTGGTCGGCCGCGAAGCACGACAGCACGGTCCTCTGCCGGCCGAAGTCGAACGCCGTGCCCAGCACCCAGCCCGGCCCTGTGCCGTCCGGCACGAAGACATGCTCTTCCACCATGGCCTGTGCGCCATAGCTGAAGCGCTGGCTGCGGCCGCTTTCGACATCAGTGCGTGCGACGGCCCCGAAGCCCGGCACATCGGGGCGCGTCTGCGTGGCATGAACTACATGGCGATGGCGCAGGCCGACGCGCCGCGGATCGATGCGCGGAAACTCGGCTTCGGGGGCGAGCGCCTGCTGCGTGGCCTTGCCGGTGCCGAGGTTCAACGTGGCGACGGTGAGGCGCGGATCGGGGCTCTTCACGCGGCGTGCGCGCATGACTTCGCGATTGGACGTGAACACCGAATCGGCGTTGTCGGAACGCACATAGTCGATGTGGATGAGCGCGCCCTGCGGCGTGTCTTCTTCCCACGCATTGCCCACGTGGAAGAGAAAGCCGGCCGGCAGCGTGAGCATCCGGCGCCGCTCCCAGTCCTGCTTGTCGACCAACAGCGCGCGCATGCCGAGTTCCGGCCGCCACACGTGGGCGTCGAGAAAGCTCGCGCCGGCCTCCTTGCGCTTGCCGTCGTAGACCAGCGGCGGCATCAGGAACACCATGTGCCGTTCCGTCACCGCGAAGTCATGGACCATCGGCATGTCGGCCACCGGCACCACGGCCGCGCGCCGCAGCGTGCCGCCGGGCGCAATTTCGTACAGCGCCAGCAGGCCCTGGCCGGAGCTCACGCCGAAGTTCCACACGGTGCCGTCCGGATCGACCTTGGGGTGGGCCGAGAACGGCATGCCAGCGAGGTCGGGGCGCCAGGTCTTCACGCCCAAGGTGTCCAGCGTGCGCGCGTCGACGCGCGTGGCCGAGCCGCCTTCCCACAGCGCGAGCACCTCGCCTTGCATCGGCAGCACACTGGTGTTGGCCACGTTGATGCTGTCGGCCGAGGCCGGCGGCTCGGCGCCCGGCGGCATGGTGCCGAAGGCTTCGAAGAGGCGGCGGCCGGTCCGTACCTCGGCCTCGCGCTTGGGCGTGGCGACATAGCGGCCCTGATGCCGCACGTCGGTCCCGTCGATGGCGAAGCTGTGCATCATGCCGTCGCCGTCGAACCAGTGGTGGTAGCGCTCGCCGCCCAAGTCGTGGCCGGCCGGGCCGATGCGGAACAGCGTGCCGGCCACGGCATCGGGAAAGCGTCCGCGCACCTGGGCGCGAGTCAGCGGCAGGTTGCCTCGCGGAGTCGCGAAACCCGTCTTCCATGGAGCGCCGGCGGCATCGAACTGGGCTTGCCAGTCGTCTGCACCGGCCGCGCGGGCGAGGGGGGGCAGGAGGGGCAGGGCGCCGGCCGAAGCCAGCAGGCGCAGGAGTTCGCGTCGGTCCATGGCGGGCTCCTCAGCGCAGGTGAATGAGGGTCTGCAGGTCGGCGCCGACGCTGATCGCCGCGGCTTCGAAGGCAGGCGCGGCTCGGTTGCCTTTCGCATCGTTCGAGAAGCCGTAGCGTTCGGTCGGCATGCCCATCAGGTTGGCGTCGAGCTTGCCGTTGCCGTTCTCGTCGGCGAACGCCCGCAGCGCATAGCGGCCCGGCGCCAGTCCCGTGAACACGAGCCGGGCCTTGCCGCCCTGCATCGGCGCGGTCTGCGAGGCGAGCGCCTTGCCGTCGGCGTAGCTGGCGGCCTCGTTGTACAGCGCGACATAGAGGGTGGCTTCGGCGGCCGGCCCGTCGGCCACCGAAAGGCTCAGGTCGGCCGCCAGCGCGGCCAGCGGGGAAAGCAGCGCGGCGGCGCACAGGGCGCGCGCGCCCGCTCGGGGCAGGAGAAATTTCATCGAAGAGACCTCGTCGGAAGTTGGAGGCCTCGAAGATCCTGCAAGCGCCATCTGCTTGCCAGCGCCTTGCGACGAAACGCATGAACGTGGCGCCAAGTGCACGCGGCAAGCGCGGGACGCGCGCCTGGCGGCCCAAGGCCGCCGTTCTTTGGCTCTAGTACTTCAGTTGTTCTTCTTGTCGTCGCCGGACTCGGGTTCCAGCTGGCCCGATTCGATGAACAGGCTCCAAGCCGCCATGAACAGCGCCGCGATCACCGGCCCGATCACGAAGCCGTTGATGCCGAAGATCGCCATGCCGCCGATGGTGGACATCAGAACGATGTAGTCAGGCATCTGCGTGTCCTTGCCCACCAGCACGGGCCGCAGGATGTTGTCGACCAGCCCGATCACGAACACGCCGACGAAGATCAGGATGCCGCCCTGCCAGAAATGTCCCGTGGCCAGGTAGTAGATGGCCACCGGCCCCCAGATGAGCGCCGCGCCCACCGCGGGCAGCAGCGAAAGAAACGCCATCAGCACGGCCCACAGCAGCGCGCCCTGCACGCCCAGCAGCCAGAAAGCGATCCCGCCGATGGCGCCCTGCGCGATGGCCACCGCCACGTTGCCCTTCACGGTGGCGCGGATCACGGTGGTGAACTTGTTCAGCAGGTAGTGCGTGTGCGGCTTGGCCAGCGGCACCGCCTCGCGCATCATCTTGGACAGCGAGGAGCCGTCGCGCACGAGGAAGTACAGCAGGTACAGCATCACGAAGAAGCTGATGACGAAGTCGAAGGTGTTCTGCCCGATGGTGAGCGCCTGGCCGGCGATGAGTTGGCTGCCTTGCGCCGCGCCCGCGGAGATACGGGCTTGCCAAGCCTCCATGTCGCCGAGGTTGAAGCGGTCGAAGAGGCTCAGCAGCCATTGCGGCAGCGCATTGAGGATCTGCTGGAAATAGGCCGCGAAGTTGATCTGCCCGGACCGGATGTTCTGGGTGACTTGCACGATTTCCTGCACCAGCGACACGCCGACCATGGCGAGCGGGAGGATCACGATGAACAGGCAGATCGTGAGCGTGGAGAGCGCCGCGGCATTGTGGCGGCCGGGCATCTGCTTGAGCAGCCGCTTGTAGAGCGGGGTGAACAGGATCGCGAGTGCCACGCCCCACAGCACCGCGCCGAAGAACGGCATCAGCACCCACAGGAAGGCGACCGTGACGATGGCGAGCAGGGCGAGGAACACGCCGCGCTGGAGTTGGGGTGAATTCATAGGTGATCCGGACTGTAGCCGAGCCGGAACGCAGGCCCGTGTCGGCGGGCATGCCCTTGTATTTGCAGTCGCGGGCCGGACCCGCCGGCCGCGGACTCAGCGCCGGACGCGCGGCAGCGCCACGGGGGCCAGGGTGGCGCGCAGCCGGGCCGGGGCGTCAGGCTCGGCCGCGGTATCCACCTCGAGCGATCGTTCGACGTTGCCGATGTGATCGAGCATCAGCGTGCGCGCCTTGGCCGTGTCGCCGGCCTCCAGCGCGGCGACGATGGCGTCGTGCTCCGCGCAGGATTGCCCGGCTTCGTGCCTGGACTGGTAGAGCGTGGCGGCCAGCGTGGTGCGGGCCGTGAGGTCGCGCAGCACGTCGACCAGCAACTGATGCCCCATCTGCTCGGCCAGGCACACATGGAAGTCGGCCAGCAGGAAGGCGCGCGTGGCGGCGTCCGCCCCTTCGATGGCGCGGCGCTCGTCGGCAATGTGGTCGCGCAGCTTGCGGATCACCTTCTGCAGCGGCCGGCCTTCGCTTTCGGCCAGGATGCCGGCTTCTACGATGCGCCGCGCAGAGAAGGCATCGCGGGCCTCCTCGGCCGAGGGCTCCACAACATACCACCCGCGGCGCGATTGCACCTCGACGAAACCGCGCGCCTGCAGCTGCATGAGCGCCTCGCGCACCATGGTGCGGCTGACCGCGAAGTTCTCGGCCAGCGCCTGCTCGCCGAGCCGCTCGCCGGGCGCGAGCTTCTGCGCCAGGATGGCTTCGACCACCCGTTCGGCGATGGCGGTGGGCGTGACGTCCGCGGCCATCGGTCTCAGTGGCTGGCGGCGCTTGCGCTGAGGGGCGCCACCGGGAGTTCGGGTTCGGCCAGGGGCTCGTCGTCGGGCGAGTAGGAGCCGTCGAGCACGGCATGAGCCCGTTCGCGGTCGATGTCGCCTTCCCAGGCTGCGATGGCTACGGTGGCCACGCAGTTGCCGATCAGGTTGCCCAGTGCGCGGGCAATGCCCATGAACCAGTCGACCGAAAGCACCAGCACCAGCCCGATGGCGGGAATGGCTGGAATCGCATGCAGCGTGGCCGCCAGCACCACGATGGCCGAGCCCGGCACGCCGTGCGCGCCCTTGGAGGTGACCAGCGCAATGGCGAGGATGGTCAGGAGGTCCGCCATCGAGATCGGCGTGTTGGTGGCCTGCGCGATGAACACGGCGGCCAGCGTGATGTAGATCGAGAAGGCGTCCAGGTTGAACGAGTAGCCCGTGGGGATCACCAGGCCCACTGTGGAATCGCGGATGCCCATGCGGCGCAGCTTGGCCATGATTTGCGGCAGCACGCTGTCCGACGAGGTGGTCGCGAACACGATGGCGAGCTCTTCGCGCAGGTAGCGCAGCAGCTTCCACAGGCTGAAGCCCGACATGCGCATGACCAGCCCCAGCACCACGAACACGAAGATCAGCACTGCGCCGTAGAAGAGGGCAACCAGCATGCCGAGCTGCTTGAGCGAGCCGATGCCGTATTTGCCCACCGTGAAGGCAATGGCGCCCAGCACGCCGAGCGGCGCCAGCTTGATGATGATGCCCATGATCTTGAACAGCACCAGCGACAGCGCATCCACCACAGCGCCCACCGGCTTGCCGCGTTCGCCCAGCAGCGACAGCGCGCACCCGAACAGCACCGCGAACAGCAGAACCTGCAGCACGTCGCCGGTGGCGAAGGCGTTCACCACCGTGGTGGGAATCAGCTTCATCAGGAACTCGACCGTGCCGCCGCTCGTGAGCTTGTCGGCGTTGGAGGCGTAGGCGCTCATGGCGGTGGCGTCGAGCTTGCCCGGGTCCACGTTCATGCCCACGCCGGGCTGGAACACGAAGGCCAGCACCAGGCCCATGGCCAGCGCCACGGTGGTGAGCACCTCGAAATAGATCAGCGCCTTCACACCGACCCGTCCCACGCGCTTCAGGTCGCCCGCGCCCGCGATGCCATGCACCACCACGCAGAACACCAGCACCGGGATGATCATCTTGATCAGCTTGATGAAGCCGTCGCCAAGCGGCTTGAGCTTGACGGCGAACTCAGGTATGAAGAGACCGGCCAGTACGCCGAGCACCAGCGCGATGACGACCTGGCCGAAGAGGGATTTGGCGAAGCGGGGCATGGGCGACCTTCCATCGGTTGAATGCAAGATCACCAAAGTCTTGCATACAAGCAATGTAGGCAAGAAACGTCGGCTGTGCAGCAGGGTATTCCCGGCCTCGAAATCCCTCAGGGCGGGGTTTTCTATTGGGTGAACGGCTTGGCTTTTTCCAGAAAGACCTGATGCCGCGCATCGAGCACTTCGATGTCTCTTTGCAGCTCGGCCTTGTCATACGGCTCGCCGGCGGCAATCGCCGTCATCCAGCGGTCGTGCTTGTCGCGCTCGCCGCGCCACTCTTCGTACGCGAGCCGCAACTCGTCCCATTGAATGGTCATGAGAAACTCCATGGAAGGGGACGTGGGGCGCTTTTCAGGCCATGCGCTTTTGCCCACGAGCCAGGCTCATTGGGCGGGTCCGCCGGCCTGTCCGAGGTTCCATCCGCATCGTGCTCGCTGGATTTCACAAAAGCACTGTCGGGAGCCCGGAGGAGCGCGCCACATCCGGGTACCAGATTGCGCGCGTACTCTTCCGCCTTGTGTCGGCCGGACGCCGAAGCGCTGTAGGAAATCGCGCCAACGTCCGGGCGGGCGGTCGCTTGCACCGTCCTTTCTCGTGGCGCCGGCCCGTCTCGGATTAGGATTTGTCCGATGAGAACACTGCCTCTATCCCATTCCAGCGAAATACCGGTCCTCGGCCTTGGCACCTGGCGCATGGGTGAGGTCGCTGGCCGCCGCAAGGCCGAGGTGGCCGCGGTGCGTGAAGCCATCGCCATGGGCTACCGCTTGATCGATACCGCCGAGATGTACGGCGAAGGCGGCGCCGAAACGGTGCTGGGCCAGGCACTGGCCGAAGCGCTACGGGCCGGGGACGTGCGGCGCGACGAGCTCTTCATCGTCAGCTAGGAGTCTGGGCGGCAGAGTCCGCGGTCATGTCGACGTGAAGGGTCGGTGAGTCGTTGATCGGAGATGGCTGCGACCTACCTCCCTTACGAGCCCGGGCAGATGCTGCTGCTGCCCGAGGCGATC